>TARA_R110000851_G_scaffold1748_1_pt1 | contig 17744 bp, 11 predicted proteins | sample TARA_R110000851 | Tara Oceans TARA_R110000851 (sample SAMEA4397627) | marine metagenome | biome: Polar Biome; feature: [DCM] deep chlorophyll maximum layer (ENVO:01000326); material: water (ENVO:00002006), including particulate matter (ENVO:01000060) such as... | depth 17 m
GAGTTCCTGCAGGCCATCGGCACCGACAAGGGCCGCATGTACATCGAAGGCGACGCGCTGCAGGCTGCTGTCGACGCAGGCACAGTAGACCTCGCGCTGCTTGGGGTCGCACCTGATCAGGTGAAGACCGCGATCGACGCTGGCGGGCGCGTGCAGATCAGTCAGCTTGACTGGGCGGCAAACTACGCGGGCACTGATGTGGGCCAGACCGTACTCGAAAACAGCGCAACACGCGCCGACGGGTACACGCCAGCACAGCTGCGCAATTTTGAGGATCTCGTAGCACAGACAGACGCCGAAAGCACATTCACGGCAGAGCAGACAGTCGAGCTTGATCGTCGGACGGACGCCCTGCGCAGCGCGCGTCGTTTGACGATGCGCGGCGAAGGCATGTCACAGGCAGAGGCCAAGGCAAACGCGACACTGCAGGCCGCAGCGATCCGCACGCTGGCCAGCCGCACCGGCGACATGGCCGTGTTCGATCAGTTCCAGCTGGACATCGAGGGCACTTCCGCGCTCGGTAAGCAGCGGGCAGCAGACAGTGTGTCACGCATGCTGGAACAGCCAACCCCAGTCGCTGACCGCAGTGCAGAGGTAGAGGCGCAGACCACACAGGTGCAGACCCTAGAAGGCGTCGTGGCGCAGCTGGAGACGGCAGTCGCTGCAGCAGACCCAGAAGTCAGAGCAGAGATCGAGACGCAGCTGCAGGACGCAGTCACGCAGCTCGAAGCGGCAGGCGTCGACCTTGAGCAGTTGACGGCGTCCGTCGATGCGAGTATTGCACAGGCGCAAGTAGATCAAACCACACCAACTACAGGAGGAACCGATGGCCAACGAAGTGACACCGGAGGAAGAACGCGAAGCGGGGGCTTATCGGCTCTTGAAGGCGCGCCGACAGTCAGAGGCGTTTCTGGCCCAGACCCGCGCCTTGTCGCAGTCGCAGAACAGTACGCCGCAGACAACGGCATCGACCTCAAACGACAGTCCACCTTTACCGAAGTAGACCCTGAGTTCGCGGCTCGCGTCGCGGACGCCTACGAGGCTATGCCACACAACCCGCAAGACCCAGCGGTCAAAGAGGCATACGACAACCTGATCCAGCAGACGACAGCGCAGTACCAGTCGCTGGTCGACGCTGGCTACCAATTCTACTTTATAGATATGCGCACCCAAGAGGGGCAGGAGTACGCCTCCTCACCTTGGAACGCTATGTTCGACACCCGCGACAACCAGATAATGGGCGTGTTCTCGACAGCCGAGGGCTTCGGTACGCGCGAAGACTTCAGCGCAGACGCCAACCCGCTGCTGGCGGAGACAGGCATCGAGTGGCCGCTCGGTCCTAACGGCGAGACGCGCCCCGTATACGCGAACGATCTGTTCCGTGCGGTACACGACGCCTTTGGACATGGCCTTGAGTTCGCGGGCTTCCGCGCGATAGGCGAAGAGAACGCGTGGCAGGCGCACCAGCGACTGTTCACTGGTTCCGCTGTCGCAGCCATCACCACGGAGACACGCGGCCAGAACAGCTGGCTGAACTACGGCCCCAATGGCGAGGCTAACCGCACGGCGTCAGTCGAAGACACGGTGTTCGCTGACCAGAAGACTGGCCTGCTGCCCGACTTCGCATGGACTGAGAACGTGTCGCCTGACGATACAGGCGACGTGCGCACGTTTGAGCAGTCTGGTGTTGAGTTGCTCGACAACCCGCTGGACATCGAAGGTAAGGTCACGGTCCAGGCCATCGGCCAAGCCATGACAGACGACCACCTGAGCAAGGAAGAACGCCAGCTGTTCCCAGAGGACAGCGAAGAAGACTACCAGCAAGTGTACGACAACGTCGCGGGCGAACTTGGCGCGCAGCTGCAGCAACCCAACTCTGGCGCTGGCTGGTACTCCAAGGACGTGAAAGACGCCATCGACACGACGGCACAGGACTTCCCAGAGATCGCAACAGAAGAGGGCCGCGCCACTTGGCTGACCTTTGCGGGCATATTCTCCAACGGACTTGACCCCGCGCAGGCTTGGGAGATTTCTGCGGAGGCGTTCCAGTATTGGACCGCGTTCGGCGAGATCCCAATCAACCGCGCTGCGGCTGCCCGTCGCCTCGGAAACGAAGTGCGCATGACGTCCTACAAGGACAAGGCCGGTAAGAAAGTTGTCAAGGAGGCTGGGTGGGGTGTTCGTAACCCAGCGAACGAGCAGCAGCTGACCATGTTCAAAAACCTCGTCGAGCGCGAGGGTAGCCCAAAAGCTGCGGTCGACTGGATGCTGTCGCCGCAGCCGCGCGCAGCGATCAACGAGATCGTACTGACAGCGCAGAGCACACCGCGTTTTAAGACGAAGGCAGAGCGCGAAGGCCCAGAGCAGTGGGGCGCGCTCATGCTCTCCGAGAAGCTCGGACGTTACACTATGGGCCTGCATGGCTTCCAAATTACTGAGGAAGATACGACGGTCGACTTGTGGTACACCCGCACGTACCGCCGACTGACTGGACGTCTGATGGAGAAGCCATTAGGCAAGGAGGGCGTCGCAGCCCAGCCCGACCCTGCAAAGGGCGGGGTCGAACGCAAAACTATTTTCCGCCTCACCGGCGACCTTGGCCGTCAGTTCGGTCTAGAAGCTGGTGATGTACAAGCAATGCTCTGGTTCTTTGAGAAAAGGCTCTGGGGCGCACAAGGATTGAGGACAGATGAAGGAACCAACTCAGCAGGTGCCAGACGCCTCATCGAAAAACGAGCTACCGCCAATGACGGAGCTGCAGGCGCAGCTGCGGATCAAGGCGTATCTGGAGCGGCAGGCAGAACCCTAAACCAAGAAGGTGCGCGCGGACAGATTAACCTGCCTGAGAACGTGCGGACGGGCGAGAGCCTGATCCAGCTGTTTGAGAGCAGCGACCCTAGCACTATGGCGCACGAGTTCAGCCACTACCTGATCGAAGTCATGCGCTCTATCGGCAGCACCGACGGCGCGCCACAGCAGATCACAGAGGATCTGGCGACCGTTCACGCGTGGATGGAAGAGACCACAGGCGAAGCAGTCGACGGTAACTACAGCACGGCGCAGCAGGAGGCGTGGGCCGAGGCCTTCGAAAACTACCTGATGAGCGGTGCGGCACCCAGCCCTTCCCTCAAGGTCGTATTCCGCAAGTTCGCCCTGTGGTTGGCGACCGTATACAAGACCGCTGTCGGCGCAGGCACACAGCCCAGCCCCGAAGTACGCGGCGTCATGGACCGCTTGTTGGCCACCGATCAAGAGATCGCGGCTGTGCAGCTGGAGAACAACGACGGCGCAATGTTCGGCGACAAACCGCCGTTCATGTCTGCTGACGAGTGGGAGACCTACCGCAAGGTCGCAGAGCGCGGCGACGCTGAGGCGCAGGGCAAGTTGCTCAACCGCTCTATGGAGGGCGCGCGCAAGAAGCAGACCAAAGAGTGGAAAGCGTTCTACGCTGAAGCGCTGATCGCGGCCACCGCAGACCTGAGCGAGGAGCGCGAGTACGTGCTAATCGCCGCTCTGGGTGACAAGGACAACAACTACGGCAGGGGCGCACGCCTCGACCGCGACATGCTGGTGAGTATGTTCGGCACCGCTATACTGGACGACCTGAAGGCACTGAAGGCACCGCAGCTAATCTACGTCAAAGACGGCGCAGATATCGATCAGGTCGCCGACATGTTCGGCTTCAAGAACGGCGCGCACATGGTGCAGACCCTACGCACAGTCAAGCCTATGGCAGAGCAGGCAGAGGCTAACGCACGCGCAGCTGCCGACAGCTTGGCACCACCCCTCACACCTGCAGAGATGCAGGAAGAGGCCGAAGCATCGCTGAAGAACCCGACACGCATCGAGCGCGTCGCACGTGAGGGCGCGGCCCTTTCCAAAGCGAGCGGCGGCGTAGCCTCTTCGTGGACCGTCATGAACCGCGCAGCCAAAGCACGGGCCGAGAAGCTCGTTGGCGAGATGAACGTAAGGCAGGCTGGCAACTACCGCCAGTTCTCCGTGGCCGCTCGCAAGGCATCGCGCGAAGCGCAGACGCAACTCGCTAGGGTCGTCCGCCTCGCGGATGGCACCCCGACTGCAGGCGGTATGACCGCTATGGGTAAGGCAGCCGCAGCGAAGCGCCAGCAGTTGCTGAACGACCACATGTACAACACGGCACGCGCACGCGCCAAAGCGTTCGACAAGGCGCGCAAGCGCTTCGCTAAAACCGACACCAAGAAGGGCCGCGCGAAGATTGACCCCGACTACATGGATCAGGCAGACGCACTGTTGAACCAGTACGACTTCCGCCAGCGCACAGCTGCCCAGATCAAGGAAAGCACGAACGCCCGCGCGTCTCTGGCCGAGTTCATCCTGTTGCAGCAAGAGGCTGGTGTCGACGGCGAGCTGGCCATCGCGCCACAGGTTCTGCTGCGCGGTAACGTGCCGCTCAACTATACAGAGCTTACGGTGGATGCGCTGGAAGCAGTGGTAGATGCGATCGATAATCTCATCCACGCAGGTAAGGCTGTGCAAAAGTCGTACCTCGAAAACGAGACGCTGATGTACGGCGAGATGGTCGCTGAGATAACGACGAACATGTCATTGAAGATGAAAGCTAAAGCACGCCCTGACCGCGAGAGTGGCCAGCGGAGCAAGATACCTAAGTTCTTGGGCGCACTGAACCACAACATCGAAACCGCCCTGACCACCATCCGTCGGATGGATGGCTGGGAAGACAATGGCCCTGCCATGCGCTTCATCTTCCGTCCCCTGCAGCAGGCAGCTGCAGCCGTGGAAGAGCGTCGCGAGCAGGAGACCGTCGCGCTCAAAGACGTGTACAACCGACATTACACTAAGCAGGAGATCCGCCAGCTCAACGACAAGCGCAAGCACGGTGTCTACGTGCCTGAGCTGGGCGATACTTTCAGCAAGGCTGGCATCCTGTCTATGGCGCTCAACAGCGGCAACGAGGGGAACTTCCAGCGGCTGACGGACGTCGAGGGCGTGAAAGGTAACGGGGCCTACGACGCGGGCCGCGTGAACGCTGCTCTAAAGAAACATATGACCGAAGCTGACTGGCGCTTCGTGCAGGATATGTGGGATCACATAGGTGGGTTCTGGCCAGAGATCGCCGCTCTTGAGCGCGACGTGTCGGGTGTCGTCCCTAAGCAGGTCGACAGCATCCTACAGGTGGAGGCACCAGACTTTGTGACTGGCGGCTATTACCCCATCTCATACGATGCGGATCTCAACATAGCGTCATTCCTGAGCGGTGCCGACGACGCTTACAAGGATGCGACTGGTGGCAGATCTGGCAAGGCGCAGACCAGAAGCGGGCACGTCGAAGCACGCCTACGCTCTACAGGTATGGCCCTAGACCTAAACCTCGGCGTGGCCGAGAACCACATCATGAAGATCACTCACGACTTGGCTATGCGCAAGCCTATCAACCACGCCGTCAAGATGCTGAACAACCCCGCAATCGGTCAAGCGCTCAACACCTTCGGGCGTACTGCTGACCTGCAGGCCCTCCGTTCGTGGCTGGTCGACAGCGCGGCAGGCGACAGCATCAGCGCAGACAGCATGGGCGGCGTCATGCGCTACGCGCGCAAGGCGTTGACCGTGAAGTACATCGGCTTCAGCTTGGCGACGCTGACCCTGCAGCCGCTCGGTGCAATCCAAGCGGGTGCCGTCGTGGGTAACCGTAACCTAGCAGCCGCCTACGTGAAGTACGCGGGCCGCGCGCAGTATTGGAACAGCTTCATACAGACCAACTCCGCACACATGCGCCTGCGTGTTCGCGCGGTGAACCGCGAAGTAAACGAGTTCGCACGGGAAGCGCGCACAGCGGAGACGGCAGGAGCTGGGGCTGCGACCCGCTGGACCAACATGGTCACGTCCGCCTCTCTCGCACCCATTGGCCACGTCCAGTATTGGACAGTGGACATCCCAGTGTTCATCGCAGCTTTCGAAAAGGCGCGCGGCGAAGGTACCTCTGAGGCGGACGCGATCAGCCTTGCCGAGAACGCGGTCGACAGGTCCAGTGGGTCTGGCTCGTTCCTTAATCGCGCATCGTTCGAGCGCGGTACGTCGAGCGACAGCGCACGTCGCACTGAGTACATCAAGACGTTCACCATGCTGGCGTCGTACGTCCACTCGAAGTACAACGCCTACGTCGAGCTGAAAGGGCGTACCGACTTCCTGAGCGTTACCGACACGATGAAGTTCTCCATCAGTATGATGCAACTGTTCGTCTGGGAGGCCGCAGTGGTCTCTCTGTACCGCTCCATCGGTGACGAGAGCGACGACGACGAAGGCACTGCAGCTTGGTTAGCGTCCACCGTGGGTGCTGAGGTCGTAGGCCTGCACCCAGTGACGCGCCCCTTCTCAGGGTACGTGAGTGGATACGGGACAGGCACCACCCCGCTCACCGATTTCGCTGAGCTTTTGGCTGACGGCGTATCGAGCGGCGGCGATATTGTGACAGGCGAGGGCGACCTGCGCGATTGGTTGAATACTTTTGATGCCGCAGCCACCCCGTTTATGTTACCAACAGGACAGATAAACAAAATAATCAGGGCCATCACTGCGGATGAGCCTGCAGCGCAACTGGGCAGGGTGGCCGTAGGCCTATCCCCGCTTCGTCAATAGTGATATAGGACAACACCATGACAGTAACTGCACAAACCCCGCGCTCTGGCCCCTACTCCGGTAACGGATCGACCACAGCATTCGACTATGGCTTCCTCGTGGAGGCCGACACAGAGATTGTGGTCACGGTGGCAGACGCCGCAGGGGCTACGACAATCAAGACGCTGACCACGGACTACACCGTGTCTGGTGTGGGTAGCTCAGGAGGCGGCGACGTTACGTTTGTGACCGCGCCTCTCGGCACGGAGAAGGTTGCGATCACGCGTACCATCGCCATGAGCCAAGCGACCGACCTACAGAACCGCAAGGCAGTGGTGCCGCAGGTGCTGGAGGATGCGTACGACAAACTGACCCGCATCACACAGGACCACAAGGAGCAGCTGGGTCGCTCGGTAAAGGTGGATCTATTCGGCAGCACTGACCTGCCCGCGCTGACCATCGATCTGGGTGTCGTAGCTGACATCGCCAGCGACGTCAGCACGGTCGCCGCTAACAGCGCAAACGTAACCATAGCTGCGGATAACATCGTCGCTATACAAGACGCACCTGACGAAGCGGCAGCAGCAGCAGCGTCAGCAGCAGCAGCGCTAGTAAGTGAGGACGCAGCAGCAGCGTCCGAAGCAGCAGCGTTTGCAAGCGTAACGACGACACAGAACCTCTTCAGCGGCGACGACACCACAACAAACTTTACGCTGCCCTACGTGCCCGTGAGTGTTAACGGGATCAACGTCTACATCGACGGGGTACACCAAGATAACAACTCTGTCAGCACAAGCGGCACCACACTGGTGTTTGCAGAGGCTCCGCCTACCGGCACGGATAACATCGTCGTTCGCATGGTTGCGACTGGGGTCACTAACTTCACAACCTACACCAATCTGGTTGTTAAGAAGCAGTACACCAGATTTGAATTGCTGCTAGCGGACACGGCAGATGGAACTTACTTCACTGTTGGGGACTTGGTTGAGGTGATCGAGGGGGGCTTCTCGTACAAGGTCGCTACAGGAGGTGAGGTCGCAAACGCGGGTGGCGTCCAATTTACCATAGTTTCTGGCCCGTGTTTGTATGATACTAAGCTAACGCCTGAAGCATCTTCAGTTGTTAGTACAGCTGATTACAGCTCTTTCCCTAGCTTAGCGGGTAAAAATGCTGAGTTGGTTGTAGCATACCATCACGGCGTTAATCATGGGCAGAGCGATTACGAAGCTGTTGCACTTAACCAGACGACAGTCGGCGCTGCTGCATTGGTCTTAAACGGCAACGAGGCTGCGGGTGGTTCAGTGTCCACATGGGCTACTCAGGTAGTTATTGAAGCCGCTGCTGATGAGAGCGCGCGGACGTTTACGGTTGTAGGTACGCTTGCGGGGGCTTCTGTCACTATTACTTCTATTGGACCTGACGCTGGTAAAATCACACTCACAGGCAACATAGACGTTATAACTTCTGTGACGATAGATGGTGCCACGACAGGTAACGTCAGTGTAGGTCTTCTCCGCATCGCATGTAATATTGAGACAAAGAAGTCTACAGACGGCGGTGCAACATGGTCCGCAGCGCAGGCGTTGGGCGATGGTATGACCACGGGTCAATATCGTTACTATTATCCTGCACTTGGTGTTACAAAATTAGGTTCTTATATCCTAGTTTATGAACAGGTTGACGTAACAACAGGTGTGGCAGTACCAAAATATAGAACATCTCCGGATGGTACAACATGGTCTGAAGAGACTAATATGGTTATTGGTGGAGAAGCTGCTTCCGTATTTGCGTTCTATGGTAAAATTAGTGTCACTCCATCAGGCCGTTTAGTTCTTGGTGCTTACCTTAGTACGAAACAGTACGTGCTTGTCAGCGATGACCAAGGGGTTTCTTGGACGGCATCCATCCAGCGTACTGAGAGTGCGTTCACAACCTCTGAGATGTCGTTTGCTATTGTGAGTGAGTTGGTTTGGCTTTCGTGGATTAGGATAGATGATGCCAACGGCACGCTAGTTCAAATGAAGACCGTCGATGGTGGCCTTAACTGGACTGATATGGGACAGATTTCTGTCTTACCTGTTGCTGGTGGGTACAAAAGCCATGACTCGGTATTCGTAACACTGAATGGTACGCGATACATTTTCCTTGCAATTATGTCCCGTGACGCCAGTACCGATGGCCTGCACCCTAACACAATCATTGGTAAGTTTGGTCGTGTCTCTGACATTGTCGCAAGTGCCGCTGGTTTCTTTGCGGGTGAGGATGTCCTAGTTGCTGACCTTGAAACATGGCCACGTAACGGTTACCCGTCGATTGTTGTGGACCCATATACGAACGAGTGTGTTATGGCGTATCATACAGAAACAGGTGATCGTACATCCAAGGTCTTAACAAGAGGCTTTAATGTAGGGGAAGTCGTATACGGCGCTGATGGGTGGGCCGCTTTCACCCCAACCGTAACGTCTACGGCAGGTACAGAACCAGCCTTCAACATCCAATTGGGTAGGTGGGCGCGGCAGGGCAAGTTCTTGGACTTTGAAGCAGACGTCCGTGTGGACGGTGTTATCGGTTGGTCGGGTAACTTAGTTGTAGACCTGTCCGACATTGGTAGTTTCGTTTTTGATAGCCCTGTAAACAGCTTTGCTACAGTTGGTATAATTGAAAACGCAGACTTACTGTCACGCGGGCTATACGATATCTCAGCAGAGGCTCAAGACGGAGCGCTGGAACTGGCGCTGTGGCACTCGCGTGACGTACTCACGTCATCCGCACTAGCTGGGTTCGAAGTTAATGATGACTTCAGGATCAAAGTTAGTGGTCGTCTGCGTGTTAAATAAGTTCTTAAACAAATAAAGAGGTGCCACAATGACACTTACAAAAGTAACGCCTGCAATCACAGGTAACTATAAGACAGTTGCAGCCCTAGTGGCTTCGACTGAACCCTCCCGCGGTACAGGTGCGATCTGGGAAGCTGGGGGTTTCCGCTATACTGAAGTTGCGTCTGGTGGGGACGTGGCTAATGCTGCGGGGGTTGAGCTTATTGATCTATCAAAAATCAGCGCCCTCTCCCTCACGCACTGGGCGTCCGCTCCTGATGGTACGGTGACACCACCGTTAGGTAACGCAGGGGCACGGTATGTTGTGGACAGCACAAAGACTGGCACAGCAAGCGCAGGTAATCACCTAAGCGTTGACGGATTGAGGATTGCTGACGGGGCAACAGTAAGTAAATTTTGGTTCGGTGGGACTGAGGGTGTCTATTTTGTGTGGCCGGAAGGAATGATGCGGCAGGTTTATGAGGTCGGTGGTACTGTTGTTATTGGTGTAGATGATCGTGCTGAACTGGTGTTCGACAGCGCACTGGGCGACGATTGGCAAGCAATGGCATATTGGGTGTCTAGCAACAAAAGCCACAACGGCAGCAAGCTATTCAAACTAATTATTGAAGACGGCTTGCATGAGCTTGACACGTTTGCTGACTTCTACGATGACTTCGCAATGACTGGCCGCACTGGCCCAACATTGACGCAAGTAAACAGCGCGACGTTTGGTGCGCTTGTGGACGGGAAACGGGCGGTCACTATCCACCTTGATGTTGCTTTACCTGACCGTGTTGTGGTTAATTATTGCATCGGTATGCAGAATATTAAAGGCGATGGTGGCGCTGAAATCCTTAACGGCGCACATCAAGTCGTAACAGTTGCTTCAGACCGCTTATCGTTCACAACGTTAATCCAGTCTTTCGGGGTCGTGCCGACAGCGTTCACAACACCTGACAATGCGCTGACTTTAAGCCTCACAGCAAACCAAGCGGTGATACCATCAGCATGTCTTAGAGTTAAGTCTGGTACAACAGGTGGTTGGGACGGTACAGGGCGCGAGGGCTTCATCAACGCGTACGGTGGTGAAACTCGTATCGACTTTCTTGGGTTCTCATATAATGGCATCAAGAGTGCTCACGATATTCTGTTCGCACGTGGTGGATCGGTTGTAATGAACGACCGCGTTGTCATAGCAGGTGCGGGTGCAAAGGTATTGCGTACAGGTTATATGGGTACGATGTATGTAAACCGCTCATATTTTGGCGGCGGTGAGTTTGCAGAGGCATTCTATCAGGGTGTGGCAAATGATGGCCTGACAATGATCCGCGGCTGCATTGGGGGGTTTGATGCAGACATGATTTCTGCGACGATCAACACGAGGATTTTCATTACGGCTTCGGTTATGACTTCGGCAGAGCGTGGCTTACGTTCAACTTATGAAGGCTCTAATATAACGGTTGCTGGTGGCACGAGGCTAACACATTGCAATACAGCATTGCGCCCTGACGCGGGCGTCATTGAAGTTTCAGCAACGACTGAGGTATTTAATAACATAACGCCGCTATCATTTACGAAGTCAGGGCGGTTGGCGGGTTCTCCTGTGTTCTCAAGCAACACTGACCCACTACCAGCATCTAACGTACCTATATTAGGGGGTGGCTGGCAGAAAGACTTACTCCTACCTATTACGACTAAACTCCCTAAAGTAACGGCGACAATGAACTTCCCATCAATTGCTGCTGGAAGTAGGGCAGAAACTTCTATCACCTATGCAGGGGTGGCCTTTGGTATGCTTGTCCACTTCACGCCAGCCACGTCAGTCTTGGCTGGTGAAAGCGTGGTATATGAAGCGTTTGTTTCTGCTGCGGACACGATAGTTTTACGGGCAACGAATGTCGGTACCACCACCCGTGACCCAGTGGCAAAGGTGTTTATTTTCGTTGCAGAGGTAATCACCTAACGTGTGCCACCCTTGCCCACAGAAAACAAAGCGGTGGTGATACGTGCAGAATTTAAAGCCCTAAGGATATAACACTAATGCAAAAATCATACGAGTGGATCGTACTAGTCAGCGTCCTGTCGCTCTACCTATTTATGCGGGGCACAGCCCTGCGTATTTGGGAACGTATTGCGAGTGTCATTGTGTCCGCAGGTCTTGCTTACGCAGGTTCCGCTGCGGTTGCAGTGTACACGCGCGACAGCGAGCTGCTGGCGGCTATACTCATTATGATTGTGGGGCCGCTGGCTCTCGGTGTGGTGATGAACGCGGGTGGGGATGAGGATTTTTTAAGGCGTCTGACGCAGGACTGGGCGCGCAAACGGCTAGGCTTGAAGGAAGAGAACCGTGACAAATAGGTACAAAGAGTACAGGCGCAACCGTCAGCTCGACATGTGGGCGCTGGCAGCACTAACGGTGCTACTGCTGTGTACCCCTGACTGGCGCGAGCTTGCACCAGATCCTGTCGCCTCGTCGCACAGCCACTTAATATATGGAGAACACTAATGGGTGACCGTAGTTACAATTTTAGCGACCACGAATTCCGCTGCAAGTGTCGGCAGCGCGCACCACACCTAGCTGAGTGCGCTCAGGAGTTTGTGCCGGATGAGTTGATAGAGATCCTGCAAGCGGCCCGCGACCACTTCGGCGCGCCGATCACCGTGCACTCTGGCCATCGGTGCGGGAACTACAACGAGTTTGTAGGCGGGGCGAGGTTGTCGCAGCACGTCGAGGCAAAGGCCACGGACTTCACAGTCAAAGGCGTCACGCCAAACGAAGTGCAGGAATACATGCTGGCGCGCTATCCAACGCAGCACGGCATCGGGCGCTACAACACCTTCACACACGTTGACGTTCGCGGGTCTAAGGCCCGCTGGGATAACCGCAGGTAGGACACGCTGTATGCTCACTAAAATTATATTAGCCGCTCTTGTGGCCAGCCTCACGTTTGGTGGGTCACAGGCCCTCAAGCTGGCGGGGGAAAAAGAATTGCGTGTGGCTGCGGATGCACGCAATGCCGCGCTCGCCCTACTGCTCGCGGGGTGTAGAGCGCGCGCTGATAACTTAACTGAAGACAAGGATAGTGACGATGAGGTTGATACACTTACTGATGATGAGCTGCGTGTTGTTCCTAGTCACTGGCTGCGTGACGCCAGAACCCGTGATCGAGATCATGCCACCGACTGAGGCGGCGTTCTGCGACGTCGAAGAGCCGCGTCGCTTCTCCCAAGCGGAGCTGGACTGGCGCAGTGCCAACGCTCCGTGGAATGTGCGACGCGACTTCAAGACCAACGCGACGTGGGATCGTGAGTGCGACACTATGGTCGCTTCAGCCGAGTAGACCGTCCTCGGTCCACTTCTCGTACAGCGCGTCGACGACGAGGTTGAAGTCTTCTTTACCGTCCTTGGGTATCCACGTACTCACACGCACCAAGCCAGCCGCGACCTGCCGCTGGTAGTAGCTGCTCGTGCGTACCGCTGTCGCGACAGGATCACTTCGCTTTTTCATCAGTCTCATCTCCTTGGGGTTCGTTGTATATTTTTCGGTACGCGCTGCTGATGTCTCCGAGGATTATCCCCAGCCGTACGCCGTGCAGATCATCCACCAGTACGCCGTCGACGTAGAGCAGTAGGCGACCTCTGCCAGCTGCCCACGTCAGTACCCTACCATTCACTCCTGCTGCTTCCGCTGAAGCCTCGTTGTGCCCTGCGTCGTAGCCGTCGTCATGAGCAGATCTTAACTCGGCGTCGTGCCCTTCAACCAGCTCCCGAAGGTCGGAGACTTCATCGAAGAAGAAAGCCAGCTCAGGATACTTGATGCGCAGCTGATCTTCGGTGGGTGGTCCGTTGCCCTGCGGCATCGCCGCGACTGCTAAGTCTACATTAAATGGCATATCACTTCCTCCGTTCTATGAATATTATTATGGCGGTGCCCACCAAGCAAATCGCCATGTATGTAGGGATTATTAGCGCGGCCTTCTCTAAAAAACTCATGCTGATCTCCTTCTCTACGTTACAGATAGGTGGGTGGGCAGCTCACGTCAAGTGGGGGCAGCTCACACTTCCTCAAGTTCACCCCAGTTTGGACCCATGCCGCCCTCGACCAGCCGGTCGATGCTGCGGTCAGGGAACACGTCGAGGAAGCCCAGCTCCATGTCCCGCTTCATCGTGGCCATAACCAGCGGTGCGATGTCCGCGCTGCACTCATCGATCAAAGCATCGTGGATGGTCGAACACATCATGATCGTCGCGTCTGGGTGCATGTCGCGCAAGTCGTCCAAGCTCTCCTTGTGGCGGATGATCGCGCGGGCCATCACCGAGAGGGCGGCACGCTGCACAGGGTAGTTGGCGCATCGGGTCAGGCTGGGGCGCGCCTTGCCCATGTAGATCGTACCGCCGTCGACCATGCGGATGTAGCCGTCGGCCTTGGCCTCAGTCTGCACGATGTTGCGCATGTTGTAGGCGTTGGGGTAGCGCGCGCCCCACTTCTGGATCACGCTGTCGGCAAAGTCGAACGTCCAGCCCTGCCGACCTGACAGGCCGAGCGCGGTGGTGCCGTAGATGATGCCGAAGTTGATGGGCTTACCACCCTGCCTCAGCTCCTTGTCGCCCTTGTTCTTCTTCGGGTCTACCTTGCGACCAGCGGCCAAGCTGGCTGCCTCGCTGTGTACGTCACCAAAAACTACGTCGTGGATTAGCAGCTCGTCTTCAGACAGCAGGCCCATCACGCGCATCTCAACGCCGCTGTAGTCATAGCTGACCAGCAGGTTACCCTCGGCTGCGATGAAGCCCTTGCGGATCGACATGCGCTGGCCAAAGAAGTCGCGGTCGCGGGGCACCTGCTGCAGGTTTGGGCCTGAGCTGGAGAACCGACACGTGATCGCGGCTGCGATGTTGTAGCGGCAGCGTACCCGCCCGTCCTTGGACCTCTTCGCGGCGGCCAGCAGGGTCTCGCCAAAGCTGGATAGATATTTCTGCAGCGTGCTGCGTTCTGCCATCAAGCGGAAGCTGTCGCCAAGCGGTGTCCCGCCATAGATACCTGCTAGGTTCATCAGATCTTTGTTTGCGGTGGAGAGTAGGCCAGTCTTCTCTGTCTTGGGCCACGTCTCCAGCACCTCGTCGGGCAGCAGGCGAGAGTAGAAGTCGCTCAGCTGCTTGCCGCTGTTTAAATTTGGCACCTCATCCTCGGTGACCAGCTCGCGGATCTGAGCAGTGCGCTCGTCGCTCAGCTTCTGCCAGTGGACGATAAGGGTCTTGTGGTATGCAGGGTCGAGCAGCAGGCCCGCATCCTCCATTTCGATCACGCCGTCGGCCATGCCATCCAGCAGGTTAAAGGCCTGCATGTGACCAGCGTCGGCGCGCTCAATCAACTTGCGCCACGCGTCCCACGTGTACAGGGCGTCGCCTGCAGCGTAGTCCAGCTGTGACTGCGTCAGGTCGCCGTCGTCCCACGCGCTGGCCTGCTCCGTCTTATCCATCTCAATGCCAAGCTCCCATCCGACCAGACGCTTGAGCGACATATGGCCGCCGCCCTCGATCGCGCGGCGTAGGTAACCGACGTCCCAGCATGTAGGGTAGCTGTCGTACTTGGCGAAGTACCGCTTCTCATGGCCGCTGTTGAACACGATCCACTTGCCTTCTTCAAACCAGTGCGCGACCTCGTTGAACCAGTTGTTGTCGGCGGGGCCAAAGTCGATGACCCACCAGCCGTCGGCGTTGCAGATCTGCGCGAGGCGCACGATGTTCCAGCCCTCGAAGTCGAGAGCGGCAGGGTTGGTGCCGACCACGTCGAGCGCATCCTCCAGCTCCTCAGCTGTGTGGATCATCTTATACTTAGTGTGCGATGGCGTGTACTCGGTCATGTCGATCTCCTGCGTATGTGTGGTGGGAGCAGCGCGTGCGCTGCCCCCGTCTGTTTAAGCTGCCGTGCGACGTGCGCGACGCTTAGGTGCTGGCGCAGGAGCTTCCTCTTCTTCCTGCTCAACCTCTTCCTCCTGCTCAGGATCTTCCTGCTCAGGATCTTCCTGCTCAGGATCGGCGGACTTCTTAGCTGCCCGCTTCTTCGGCGCAGGCTCTGCAGCGGCCTCATACTTACCTGCCAGCAGGTCATCCAAGTCGCCGTCGTCGCCCATGCTCAGGAAGACACCGATCTCTTCCATGCTGACCCAGCCCTCGACTACGATCTTTGGCTTGCCGTTCTTCTTGCCCTGCGCAGTGAACTCTTCAGAACTCAGAGCAACAACAGGAACAAAGGGTTCGTCAGCGAGGATACGCCCTGCGATCTCTTTGTTCAGGTCCGCCAGCACGTTCTTGCCAGACTTGGACGTCGTGGTGAACTTGATCTGTCGATCAGCCGCGTCGATGTCGAACATTGACAGGCCCATCATGAACTGCCAGCCGTCGCCGTCGCTATATGGTCCGTGGTCTTTCAACTGAGACTGGGACACAGACATGGTCGCGCGGTCGAACACGCCCCACTCGTTCTTCTCGATGGGTGATCCACCCTTCCAGCAGGTCCAGCCCTCGACCGCAGATTGCGGGTCAATGACAAACATGCTGTCTGGGTCAGGCGTCTTCTTCTCGCGACCCAGTTTCCAGCCAGCGTAGTTCGCGCCTTGGCCAGAGAACGACATGAAGTCGAGGTCGCCACCGTCGCCTGTGCTGCCAGCGGCAGCGCTTTCCAATAGCGCCGCAGCGATCGCAGCCTTGTTAACAGCGACGCCACCGCCACCTGCCCATGCTGCGAGTGCGCCTGTATTTTTCTTTTGATCAGTCATTTTGTAGTCCTTAGTTTTTGCTTAATGCGGAATGCATACTGCTGTGGTCGTCAGGTCGTACGGTGGTCTGGGCTACATGCCCAGAGCTTCGCGGTACATCTCCAGCACCGCTTCTTCTTCGGCGATGTCGTCCCCGTCCCGCTTGCGCAGGGCGATGATCTTGCGCAAGACACCAGTGTCGTAGCCTCGGCCCTTGGCCTCGGCCATAACCTCTTTCTGCTGGTCGGCGAGGTCTTTCTTCTCGGCGTCCAGACGCTCGAAGCGCTCTACAAACTGCCGCAGTTCTTCAGCGGTCACGTTGTAGCTTTGGTCTGTGCTTGTATCAGTCATAGTGATCTCCTTATTTTACCGTGAGTGTCTCGGATGATTTGCCACGGTAGGGTTCTAGGTCGAGGTTTGGCAGGTGCTCCTTCACGACGTTCGCGTAGGATACGCTTCCTGCCCTCGTGGATAGCTTGACCTGATGGCCATCCACTACTGCGTGGGGGTTCTTCTGGAGGATCGACTTGATCTGCTCACCAGCGGCGTCTTTTTGTGCCTTGCCTGTGGCCTCAGCCGTCTTGCCCAGAAGATAATCTGTGATCTGTGTGCGCAGGCTGGCAGCGCCAACCTTGCCTTGCCCTGTCGTGGTCGACGCGCCGTCGACACCACAGATAGTATTGAATGCACAGCGCTGCTTGCACTCGGACTTGTTGCGGGTCTCGACACCCTCCCGCGGGAGGCGCGCAGCTGACGTGGCTTTCAGAACGCGGTTCGCTCGCGGTGCGATGCGGTCCAGAATTTTCGGTGCCAGCTTTACGTGGAACTCTTCGATGTCGTTAAAGTTCGACGCGTCGATGTAGACCAGCGTGCCGTGCAGGATAGGGTCCGCGCCCATCTCAGGGAACTCGTCGCGGAATTTTTCTAGCATAGCCATACCAATCTGCAGCTGCACCACATGCTCAGGCTTGGGCAGATAGCTGCGGTTGGTGCGCGGGTCCATCGACTTGAACTCCGCACCTATCCAGCCTGCTTCTTTGGACCCCATAGCCTGCGCACCTGCCAACCCGTCGGGTGTGCAGCTGATGTGCAGCTCTTCGTCGCGAATGCCGACCTGATCCTTGCCCGTGAAGAGCATAGGGATGTTAGCGGCTTGCAGGCGTGACACCATGTAATCCTCGGCGTGGCTACCGCGGCGAGCGTATCCCCAGTCCTGCGGACCATCCTGCTGCGCGTCGTTCTTGATGTACCACTGCTTGCGGATGCAGGTCATGGCCTCACTACCATTTAGATACTGCGCCCGCTCTTTCGGGTCGAAGGTTTTGCGCGCGTCGATAGCGTCGGCACCCTTCAGGATTGCTGATTTAAAGCTCATCGGGCGCTCCCAGCAGATCGCGGAGGGCGTACGCAATGAGAGCGTCGTCGCGCACAGCGCACATACCCTTCCAGTGTAGGTACTTGATGTGGGCTGCCGATGTTTTGCGGCCCTCTTCGATTAGATCTGTGCGTGCGGCGTCGCGCTCCGCGATCGCGTCGTCACGGCTCTCCAAAATTTTG
>TARA_R110000851_G_scaffold97428_1_pt1 | contig 17719 bp, 34 predicted proteins | sample TARA_R110000851 | Tara Oceans TARA_R110000851 (sample SAMEA4397627) | marine metagenome | biome: Polar Biome; feature: [DCM] deep chlorophyll maximum layer (ENVO:01000326); material: water (ENVO:00002006), including particulate matter (ENVO:01000060) such as... | depth 17 m
TGCTGCTTGAGGACGCAATGCGAAACTAAGGAAGAGGCTCTAATGGCCAATAAGACAGAAATCCGCATTAAGGCTGAAGAAGCCAAGCGGCTAAAGAATGACCACGCCTTTAAGGGGTTTATGGTATCTGTTCGTGAGGCACAAATTAGTGTATTCACAGACAGCGTGGCCTCTGACGTAGAGGCCCGCGAAGCGGCGCATGGGATTATCCTTGCGCTTAACCAGATCGAAATGAAACTCGACGCCGCAATCACGGCAGAGACATTTCTTGATCGCAGACAGAGGAAGTAGTACCGATGGAATCGACTACCCTAGAACAAGCGGCCGAGAGCCTGCTATCAACATCCGACGCACCAGATGCGCAGGGTGATAATCTGAGCGAAGCTGTGGACGAAATCACGGAGCCGACGGGCGAAGAGATTGAGGCTGTAGCCGAGAGCGACGATGACATCGAGGCATCCGATGAAGACTACGATGATGACCAAATTGACGACGAAGACCTAGTAGAAGTAGAGGCTGAAGACACCAATCTCATCCCCGTCAAAGTAGACGGAAAAGAAGAGATGTGGACACTGGATCAGTTGAAGCAATCTGCTGCGGGTCAAGCGGCAATCAACAAGCGGTTTCAAGAGGCTGCCGAGGCGCGCAAGCAAATCGAGCAGGCAAATTCCGCTTTAGCACAGCAGCAACAGCAACTGGTGCAACTTTACCAGCAAGCGCAGCAAGGTGGTTTGCAAGCCCCAACCCCACCGTCACGGGAGCTATTCGAAAGTGATCCGATTGGATACATGGAAGAGAAGCTCAAGTATGACGAGGCAAAGGCTGGCTACGACCAAAATCTCTATCACATGCAGCAAGTGCAGCAGCAGACAGTTCAGCAGCAACAGCAGGCGCATCAGTCGTATCTGCAAGAGCAGGCTGAAATTCTGAGGCAGCACATCCCCGAAATTGCTGACCCTGAGAAGGGTGAGAAATTAAAAGGCGATCTGATGCAGGTCGGCATGGATTACGGCTTCACAGCCGAGGAGATGGCACAGGTGTCAGATGCACGTTATGTCCGAGCGTTGAACGACGCACGGAAATACCGAGCACTGGTATCCAAGCGTAAGCAAGCACAGCAAAAGGGCGATAAAGCCCGACCTGTCGTGCGGGCTGGTGCAAAGAAAACATCAGACGGCCAAGCTGTAACTCGCAAGAAAGCGCAATCGCGCTTGCAGAAAACAGGCTCAATCAATGACGCATTGGGCCTGATCCTCAACTCCTAAGTCTTTGAAAGGACTACACAAATGGCCCAGCCAAGCAACACATTCGATTCATTCGATTCCATCGGCATCAGGGAAGACCTATCCAACGTAATCTACAACGTGTCTCCAGAGGAAACGCCCTTCTACTCGAAGTCGTCCAAGACGTCCGCGAAGAACACATTGGTTGAATGGCAGACCGATTCACTTCGTGCCTCCGCTGACAACAAGCACATTGAAGGCGACGCAACTGCTGGCGAAGCACGCTCCGCAACAACTCGCCTGGGATCGTATACGCAGATTTTCAAAAATGCCGTGGTGGTCGCAGACACAGATGAAGGTTTAGATAAAGCTGGCCGCGCAAAAGAGGTTGCATACCAGACCCTGAAGATCGCAAAAGAGCAGAAGCTCGACATCGAAAAAGCGCTCTTCGACAACAACGCTCGCGTTGCTGGTAACTCTACCACTGCCCGTGAGCTTGCTGGTGCAGGCGCATGGTTGACCACAAACACCGACTTCGGTGCCAACGAAGGTGCTGATCCAACGGGTGACGGTACAGACGCGCGTACAGATGAAACGACTACCCTGCTTGCTTTCTCTCAGGCTCGTTTCGATGGCGTCATGCAGTCAATCTGGGAAGAGGGCGGCAAGCCAGACACGGTTTACCTCTCAGCGTTCCAGATGAACGCGGCTCTCGGCTTCACTGGTAACAACAACCAGCGTTCGCAAGTACAGGCTGGCGACGAGCGCGTCATCAAATCACTAGCGATATACACGACCCCCTGGGGTACGGTTGAGTTCATGCCAAGCCGGGAGAACCGTTCACGCGACGCCTTCATCATGCAGGACAACATGTGGGAAGTCGCAGTTCTGCGTCCGACCAAGAACGTCGCCTTGGCGAAAACTGGCGACAACACCACACGTCAGGTTGTCACCGAGCTGACGCTCTGCGCGAAGAACGAAGCTGCCAACGGCGGCATCTTCGACAACACCACGTCCTAATCGGGCGAGAGGGGGCTTCACGGCCCCCTCTACCTTTACCCAGCGGAGCTTGCCATGAAAGAAGTCATCGTCAATCGCATCAAGATCAAGTGCAGCAAGGGCCGCATTGAGAAGGGCGAAACTGTTATCCTGTCGGACGCTGAGATCGCCAAGATCACATCCTTCCGACCCGACAGCATCACAGTTTTGCGCGAAGTCGCAAAGCCAGCCGCAGCGGCTCCAGTAGCCGCAAAATCTGAAGCCCCCAAAAAGACACGGAAGCCTCGCAATGCAAAAAGCCGTACACTCAACTAAAATCTCCGAGAAGTTCTTCTTTGAGGACGACAAGCTGATCATCAAGAAGACGTTTGACGCATCTCACATGCTCAACGACGTGAAGCACGCCCGTGAGGTCACAGAGAACAGCTTTGGCTCGGACTACAAGCATATCGGCAACGTGGACTTCGGCGAACTCGGCAAGTGGCTCAAAGAGGCTGGCGTATCATGGGATGATACGGAGGCCATGAAAGAGGTCATCAAGCGCAATATGCTGTCAAACGAGTTCTCCGCCCTGCGGGTGTGGGAGGGAACATACTGATGAGCGACGACCACCGCCTTGAGCGCATTGAGAACAAGCTGGATGAAGTGGGCAAGGCCATCGTCGCATTGGCTCGGATGGAGGAGCGCATGATCACGCTGTTTAAGCGGATGGACACGCTTGATAATGAGCAGTCCGCTCAAGAACGACGCTTGTCGCTTGTGGAAAACCGCGTAGGCAGCAACGGCCAATCCTTGCGCTTCGCCGAGCGTCTATTCTGGATTATTGCCACTGCGGCGGTGGGTCTGATTTTCTTCAAGATGCGGTCTGGGGGCTGACATGCTTTGCGCGCTAGTCTTCGTCAGCATGGGTCACACATGGGTTCAGGGCGTCGGCAGTGTTATGGTGCGGACTTGTTACTATTCGTGCAGCAACGAGCCGCTGAACGGGGGCTGGTACAATCGCGTATACAGCGTCAGCCCTTACTACACCTGTCCAGCGCAGGTTGGTGAGACATGATTGATCCGATTACAGCGCTTTCAGTTGCCGCCAGTGCAGTCAGTATGTTATCGGAAAAAAACGAAGGGAAATGGTAATGAGAAAAATTGACGAGCTGATAATACACTGCACGGCTACACGGCCTGAGTGGATGAGCGACAACAGCACAGCAGCTAAAGTTAAAGAGGTCACTCAGTGGCACTTGGACAGGGCCTGGAGCGACTGCGGCTACCATTACCTTATCGACCGTGATGGAACTGTTTCTGAGGCTCGCCCTGTGGAAAAGGCTGGCGCACACGCCAAGGGCCACAACGCCCACTCAATCGGCATCTCGCTGTTTGGTGGACACGGAGGCGATCAGGATGACAAGTTTGAGGAGAACTTCACACCAGCGCAGGATCGTGCGTTGCGGAGGCTTATTGCCCAGCTTCGCATGGAGTACCCAGCCATCAAGACTATTCGTGGGCATAACGAGGTGTCCGCCAAAATGTGTCCATGTTTTCAGGTGACACCATGGCTGAACAGCGCGGAAGCGGAGAAGAAACCAGAGCGGAGACGGATTGCTCAAACGAAGACAATCCAAGCATCGTCTGTTGCAAAACTGGCAACCTTGGCGTCACCTGCGACGATTGCCACTTTCGGTGGGCTGGAGTGGCAGAAGCTGCTGATCATGGGCGTGTTCGCAATGGTGGCGCTGGTGGCTCTGGGCGTGATTGACATTGAGCGCTTGGGGAAGTGGCGCAAAGGCATCCGCTGATGTTCCTGCTGGGCAAATTGAAGCTGTACGCCGCGCTGATCGGCGCTGCGGCGCTGGCTGTCGTTACAGTATATTATCGCGGCAGGGCTGACGGGCGTGATGATCTTGAATATGAGATGAAAGATGACCGGCTAAACAAGCTGCTCAAAGCAAAGGATGTGCAGGATGAAGTTCAATCTCTTGACGATGACGACATTGCCGCTCGCGCTGCTCGCTGGGTGCGGGACGACAATAGCGGGTGACACTTACTGCGATCTGTCGCGTTTCATTACATTTGAGGATCAATCTGTAGTTGATGTGACAAATCCAGATTTGCTTCGGCAAATTGTGCTACACAACGAGACCCGCGAGAGATTGTGTAAGTGACACCGAAGCAGAGAGAGGCGTGGGACTTACACCTCACAGGAATGCCGGGCAGAGCAATCGCCCGTCACCTTGGCCTTACAGAGAACAGCATCAGGCAGCGGCTTGCAGGCGCTCGCAAGCACGCCGAGGCAGACGGGGCCATTCAAGGGGCCATGAGTTCTGTTGGCATGCAAGATGCTGGGCCGCTACACTCAGGCTGGATCAAGAGCGAGGGCGCATCACTTTACTTTCAGATGCCGAAAGACAAGAGCGCCAACGTCACAGAGATTGTGCGCGAGGCGTTTGAAGGTATACCTGCCTGCCCTCCCATCCCCAATCCGAGAGAGTTTTCTGAGGGACTGCTTACTGTCTATCCAATCTTCGATGCTCACATCGGGATGCGTGCCAGCTTACATGAGAGCGGCGAGGACATGGACAACGACATTGCAGAGAAGCGTATCACAAGCGGCATCGGCCAGTGCGTAGCATCCTCCCCAACCTCTGAGCGAGCAGTCGTTCTGATCGGTGGTGATGCTTTGCACGCCAATGACCAGACAGCCATGACGCCAAAGTCAAAGCACGTTCTCGATGTGGCGAGCAGCTTTGCTGATGCTGTTGATGTGGCGATACGCACCTTTGCTGCCTGCATCGAGATGGCTGCGGCCAAACATAAGAGTGTGATTGTGAGTGTGATACAGGGCAACCATGATCGGGATGCCTACCTGTCCATCCTCTATGCCCTGCGTGAGCGCTATCGTGACAATCCACGCATTGAGGTGCAGCGCAAGGGTGGCGAGTTCTTTGTCATGGAGTGGGGCCGAGTTATGCTGGCCTCACACCACGGCGACAAGGCCAAGGCCGAGCGGCTTGTGATGCACATGGCGGATGAGTGGGCCGAGATGTGGGGGCGCACTCGCTATCGCTTTTACTTCACCGGGCATATGCACCACAGTAAGATGCAGGATGTAGGTGGCGTGCAGGTTGAGCAGATGAGGGCGGCAGCACCGCGAGACGCCTATGCAGCGTCTCACAGTTACTCTTCTCGATCAGAGCTTCAAGCTATCACTTATCATAGGGACAGTGGTGAGGTGAGCCGAGTGAAAGTGGCGTTAAGCTAACTCTGCTGTGCGCGGTAATTCTGGGCGCAACTCCAGCGCAGCCTGCTTTCGCTCAAACGACAGAAGCGCAAAGCCGTACAGCGCCTCTCTGCGCTCTCGCGGATCAGCTATACTGATGATTTCCTTCGAGGCACTCTCCCAGCTCTTCTCCTCCTTGCGTTGTATCAGTGCAACCTGAACGGCGGACTTATGCGCTCCTCGTTTGCGCTTGTAGGCCAAAACGACCTCCACTGGTACTCCAACCATCCGAGCGAGCTGCCTATTCGTAATCCCCGCCTTGATGAGTTGCGAAATGCGTTCAAATGCTTGCTCTTCGGTCATCGTTTAGCCTCCACTGGTCGATCAGCCTGATCTTGATATTTGCCATTGCCATATGACGCGGTTTCCTCGGTACGATGGAATATCACTTGCGCGATGCCTGCGCCCGCTGGGATGCGGATCGGCTTCCAGCCGTGATACACCAGCTCCAACGTCAGAAACCCGCGCCAATCTGGTTCGATGACTGTGTTGAATACCGACAGCCCCCGCCGCGCCCATGTGGATTTATCGTGTACGATCCCGACCATGTAGTTGCGCATCTGGAAGCGTTCAATCGTGCTGGCGAGTGCGAAGCGTTTGAATGGGTGCAGCCACACAGACTGCTTGATGCGGATGTCATATCCAGCCTCTGACAGCCCAAAGCTAGTGCCGTGCGCCTGCCGCTTGCTGTACTCCATACCGACGATTGGCCTCGCGCGACCTAGCGTCTTTCCGTTGATGATCATGATTTTTCCTCCTCCCAAGGCGCTTTTGCGAACGTAATGGGCGCTGGTGGGCGCTGGCGCAGAGATGTCTGCTGCGCTGCTCTGAGCCTTTCAGCGACGCTGTGAGCGTTTGATCTGGGCCGATGCTTACCCTTCGGCACGTTGTGGTTGGTGTGTTTTTTAGCCATTGTCGTTCTCCCTTTCGTATTCATCACGCACCAGTTCGATCAGAAATTCCGATACGGTCTGGCACTCTATTTCGCTGGCTTGTGAGACTAGCCACCGCGTCTGCTCCATCGTGAGGTTGTCAAACACTTCACGAATATGCCCGTTTCTCAGGTTGTGCTTCATCAGCAGATGCTTGAGATTGCCTGTGCGCTTGATCGCTGGCAAGGAGCCATTCTTTCGGCCTCTTGCAAGAGCAGTACTCACCCCTGTTCGTGGTAGTCCCATAATTTTGGCGATTTCGACTGCATCATAGCCCTGCCGATAAGCCTCCCAAATCTGCAATGTTTTCTCTGATGTTCTGGCTCCCCTCATTGCCCTGGCTCCGCCCTGCTCAACTCGGCCCTGTACCTGTCGATCCGCGCTCCGAGCAGTGCGAGATCGGCGCTGGCAGTTGAGCGGCGCACGCCACGGGTCTGCGCCCACATGTCCTCATATTGCTGCTCAAGCTCTGCGATTGCTCGCTCTAAGTTATGCTTGGTCACGATGTCGCCCCCTCTGGCCGCGCCACTGGTCGCTTTGAGCAACCTACAGCCAGCAGACACTTGCCGTCGGTGTAGAATATGTGGCTGCCGATGCCTCCCAGCGACTTGAGATTACGACGCCAGACAGGCTTGACTGCCCTCGTGTGGTAGTGGGTGGCACCCGTGCGCAGAGTTGCGCCTGAGAGAGCCTCTTTGGCCACTGTCTGAGCCGTTTTCCATGCCGCCTCATTGTGTGGCGTGTCATCCTTGCCATCGCAGTAGAACGAAAACTGGCAAGCGCGTGGGCGCGTCACTGGGCGGCGGCTTGGCTGCTTAACCACACCGCAGATCGTGCTGGGAAAATCTGGGTGAGCGGCTCTGTTGATAATGACCTCGGCGATGGCCATCTGAGCATCCACTGGCTCAGAGCGGCCTTCGTGGTATATCGCCATTGCCAAGCAGGCTGCGGCTGTTGTGGCAATCATTGGTCTTCTCCCTCTTCCATGCGGTCCAGAATATCCAGCAGCGCCAAGCACTCCGAGGCGTGGCCACCCATGTTTGCGCCAATTTGCTTTTGATCAAGCCTGATGATGTCGATTTTGCGGCGCAGGCGCGCCAGAATGGTTTTGCGTTCTTGCATCTACTTACTCCACAAATTCGTTGGCGTTCTCAGCCCACAGCACGAAGCTGGGGCGCAACTGGCCAGCACGGTTGTAAACATCCGCCTTGGCGATGCGGCCTGCGTTAAACAGGCGATTGGCACTGTTGCCTGCCGTCTTTGTGTCCAGTTCGCTGCCCTCGGCGATCTCGGCTGTAGTGACGTAAGTGTTACCACAGATCAATTTGTAAACTGCTTCGTCGCGCTCATCCTGATTGGCGGATGTAGCGGGTATGGCGGGTGTAGCAGGCTGATCATCTGATTTCACGGTGTGCTCAGTGGCTATGACCGACACGGCCATGAACGGAGTGCGGCCCCGCTCTTGCTCCTTGTGATTTGGTATCAGAACCGCCTGATAGTGCTGGCCGCGCTCAAGCTGCGCGCCGTCGGCGGCATAGGGCGGAATGAAAACCTGCTCGTTTGCCTCTGTCAGCGCAAATGCGAATCCTGCTGGATGGTGGTTTGTGATGAGTATACGTTGCATGTTCGTTCTCCTTGGTTTGCTTCAGTGATGTCAGAATACAGATGAGAAAATTGCAGTCAACAACTTTATTGCACTTGCATTGTATTTTTTATCCCATATGATACCCATCATCAGCAGAGGAGAAATGCAGATGCGAAAAGAATCGAGGGTAATTCTGACCGAGGCGCAGCATGCGTCGCTTACCTATGCCGCCGAGAAATCAGGCATGGCGCTGGCGACATATCTACGCCACTGCGCACTAAAGGATGCGACATCCAAGGGCGTCCACACGGAGCAACCGAGAGTTGACGTATGTTAATTTTCGGGATCGACCCAGGTTTTACTGGCGCAATCACGCTTTACTGGCCGAAAACGGGCGACATCGAAGTGCATGACATGCCGACGATGCTCAACGCCAAGGGGAAGCCGATCTTAGACAATCACGGCATCCTGTCGATCTTGGAGCCAGAGGGTGACGGCGAGCGTGTCGCGTGGGTCGAGCAGGTCGGAGCAATGCCGCGTCAGGGCGTCAGTTCTGTGTGGCGCTTCGGAGAACAAGTCGGCGCGCTGCATATGGCGCTGGCGGCGACTAACACGCCTATGCGGCTTGTGACGCCTGCTAAGTGGAAGGGTTACTTTTCTCTGAACAGAGATAAGGGCGTGAGCCGTGGGGTGGCGATGCAGCGATTTCCTGAGTTCGCTGAAAAGTTCAAGCGCGTGAAAGACGATGGCCGAGCAGAGGCCACGTTGATTGCGCTATATGGAAAGGAAGTGATGTGAAGCGATATAGTTACAGAGACGCCTTTAATCGCTGTCTTGAGCATGACGACAATCTCCAAGACTTTGAGACGGTCATCAATGCGACAGACATCAGAGACGACCTTTATTTTGCTAATTATGAAAAGGCTCCGTGGCACGTTCAGGCTGAGATAAACGGATTTGAGGTAAACTTTTGGCCTCACACGATGAAGGCTTACTGCTCAGGCTTTGGGACAGTTGAGGGCTTGCAAGCGATCATCAACATGATCAACGAGGTAAACGATGAAGAAAATGTGGAGATGGTAGAATGAACTACGCACAATTTGAGGCAATGCTGGCCGAAGACCTACCGCACCTGTCCACGCGGATTCGCAATATGATCCAAAACGGCATGCACAAGGGCTATGACTATGTGCCAACCGTAGGTGACATCATTGCCATGAGCGACAAGGAGATACTTAAAACCCCAAATCTCGGGAAGAAAAGCGTTCGTGAGTTGCGTTTGATAATCGAACAGCAGGCCACGCAACACGGCATCTGCATCTCAGAGTTCAAGGGGGTGCAGCGTCGCCTGTCTATCGCACTCATTGACGGCCTTGAGTTGGTCGGTGAGCAAAGGATGGTTGAAGAGCTGCTGAAGGCAATCAAGAAGGCGAAGACAGCCGTCGAAACGAAGCAAGCCTTGAGGGAAGTTATAGAAAGCATCAGCCCAAGCGAGACGCCATTTATGAGCGTTCGGAGCGACGCGGAACTTAACCAATACGAATGGAGGACCACGCTATGAACGGATTTGAAAAGCACGGCATTGAGCATCTGTCAGCCAGCAGCATCAACCTCTGGTCAAACGCGCCAGATGTCTGGGTCATGTCATACCTCTTCAAGAAGCGCACGCCCATGGGTCCAGCGGCTTGGCGGGGCATCTGCTCTGAGGATGCAGTAGTGGCAGCCCTGACGGGCGCACAGAGCCTCTCAGAGGCCACACAGAGCGCCTTGAACAAGTTTGACAAGCGCTTCATCATCGGAGACGAGAAGACCACCAAGGAGCGCGCTGTGATCGCCCCTATGGTCGAGAACGCCGTCAAGGCGCTGAAGGAGTACGGCAAGCCAGAGTTTCCAGAGGACGGCAGCCAGCACAAGATCAGCATCACGGCCAAGGGAGACGGCTGGGAGATACCCGTGATCGGCTACCTCGATCTAGTATTCCCAGAAAGCGGTATGGTCATCGACCTGAAGACGACCAACCGCATCACGCAAGTGATGTCGGCAGAACACCAGCTCCAGCGCTCTATCTACCAAAAGGCGATGGGCAACATGGGCGTCAAGTTCCTGTACGTCAGCAAGGCTAAGTCGCTGATGCTGGAAGACGGAGACGTCAACGAAACTTTGGCCAAGGCCAAATTAAAGATTGCACGGCTGGAGAAATTCCTCTCTACCTGCGATGCGGAGACCGCAAGGGCCATCGTGCCAGTGAACCCCAACACGTTCTACTGGTCAGGCTCCGAGGCTCTCCGCGAAGAAATGTACGGAATGTAACCGTACACAACACGACGACATGTCAGCAATGAAAGGCGACAAAAATGTTTAATCTTGATCTAGGCTCAACAGGTGCAGCAGGACCATTCCTCGCGTGGTCAGCAATCGGCACGCGCGATGGATTGGTTCCAGCCCGCAGCTTCTACATCCGCGATGGCGGCAATAAAACACCCTACGACGGGAGCCAAGGCTTCGTCATGGACATCGACGCCCTAAAGACAGGGTGGCAGCACTCTGAGGGCGCTGTGGGCGTGGCACCATCATGGAAGTGGAACGAGAGCGTTAGCCAGATGATGGGCAAGCCCGGTGATGACTGGAAGAAGGGCTTCAGCGCGCCTTGCGCCACAGGCGGCGGTGCAGTCGCCACATGGGAGCAGGCAGGGGCGGCAGCGTGGCAGTCTCTGGAGGCACTCGCGCCTCTGCTGGGTCAGCGCCCAGACGCGAAGAGCCTGCCAATGGTTCGCGTTAAAGAGGCAAAATTCATACAGTTTAACAAGGGCAGCACAGTCGTGCCGATCCTCGAAATCGTCAAGTGGGTTGACCGCCCTGACTGCCTGAAGGATGGCATTGCGGCTGGCATTGCCACCGAGCCAGCACCAGCGCCAGTGGCAGCACCAGCGCCTGCGGCAGCACTGGACGATGCTGAATTCTAAGTGCCTAAAAATCAAGTTGAGTGGAAGCCCTGCCAGAAATGGTGGGGCTTTTTACATTTTGTGCATTTTAACTATTGCATGTCAGGACCACTGGCCCTATATCTATGTGTATAGAAACAAAACAACCAAGGAGAACGACATGATCGACCAAATTAAAAAAGCATTTGCCACTCTGGACGCCAAGCTGATCGCAGACGATCAGTCTTTTGCCATCCGCAAGCTGGAAACAAAAAAAGAGTTTATGGATGCAGCCAAAGAAAAGCACGCAGAGTTCAAAACGACAGGCGTCTGGTCGCATGACGTTTTCGAAGGCCCTTATGGCCGATTTGATTATCACGGAGCCTTGGTTTCTCACTACGGCAGCAAGGGCATGATGAGCTTGCTTGAGGGGCGCGGTCGGGCTGGCGCACTTGAGGCGATGGAAAAAAACACCAACGCCCTGATCGCCAAGCGCAACGCGCAGATCATCGCGGCGTTGACCAAGGCAGGCGTAACCGAGTTGCCAGACTTCCAACTGGTTCAATCGTCAGACGGTTACGAGGGCTTGTTCAAGGTAGGCAGCAAGTGGGTCACGATCCGCACGATCCTCGCTGGAGGTTACAATATCCAGCGCCTGCACCAGCGCACGCTGATCAAGGTAGCCTGATCTCAACGCGGGGCTTAGGCCCCGCAACCACACCCAAGGAGAACGAAAATGACGACATATATGAAAAACCAAAACTCGGCACAACTGCATTGGCTTGGAATGCCTGATTTCGAGCAAGAAAAGCAAGCACCGTTTGCCGCAATCAATGTGCGGTTTAAGGATGAAGCTGCGCTGCTGGCATTCGCTGAAGCGACTGGAATGAAACTGACGCAAAAAACAAAGTCCGCTTGGTATCCGCAGCGCGGCCCTTCTGATACGGGGATGAAGCGATGGAAGTAAGCCCAATTTTTATCGCATCAAAGGGCAGGTGGGATAAATGCCTGACCGCCAGAGCCTTGGACTTGATGGGCGTTCCGTTTCGAGTTGTTGTGGAAGCCAGCCAAGTTGACCAGTATGCCAGCACCATTGGCTTTCACAGGCTACTTGTTTTGCCGCAAAGATACCTTGACCAATACGACACTTGTGATGACCTTGGCGAAAGCCGTAGCAAGGGGCCTGGCGCTGCAAGGAACTATGCAATGGAATATTCAATCTCAGAGGGCCACGCATATCATTGGGTCATGGATGATAACCTGCATGACTTCCACAGGCTGCATCGCAACGAAAAGATACCTTGCCGCAACGCAGTGCCGTTCAAAGCCACAGAGGATTTTGTAAAGCGGTACGTCAATGTGCCTTTAGCGGGTTTGAATTATTATTCATTTTGCAAGGCAACCGATGCAGTTCCACCATTCGTCGCAAACACGCGCATCTATTCTTGTTTATTGGTACGCAACGACATCGGCCTGCGATGGCGCGGTAGATACAACGAGGACACAGACCTGTCTTTGAGGGTGCTCAAGCGCGGAGATTGCACGATCCAGATGAACGCATTTCTATGTGGTAAGGTCACAACTCAGCGCATGAGCGGAGGGAATACGGAGGAGTTTTACAAAGACGAGGGTACGTTGCCAAAATCGCAGATGCTTGCAGACTTACATTCAGACTGCGCCAAAGTTGTTTGGCGATATAACCGTTGGCATCATCATGTGGACTACTCAGGTTTTAAGGGAAACAGGCTGATACTTCGTAACGACGCCGACATACCTCAACAGCCAAACAACTACGGCCTTGAGTTAATCAAGATCGACATAGCAAGAGCAAAAGAAACGCCAGAATTTTGGAGAACACAATGACACCAGAACAATTCAAAGATGCACGCAAGTCGCTATGCTACAGCCAGCAGGCGCTGGCAGATGAATGGGGTATGGGAGACTATGGAGGCCGCACGATACGTCGCTGGGAGCAGGGCGAGCGGCCAATAAATTCGATTGCAGCTTATTGCATAGAGTTGATGTTGGGGGAGGCGGGGCTGTGAGAGACACTCAATTCGCAAAGTTTTCAGATCAGACAATTATCAACAACATCTCTTCCAAAAGATTTTCATACGCATGGCTCGTCACTGGGCCTCATTGCATCCCGTCTCACGGCTTTTCAAGCAGGCGTGATCTGGCGGAGAAGAGGGCAAAGCAATCTGCGTCAAAAATTTTATCCAGAATGGATAGGCTAGAGAAATACTGCCAGAGTGTAGCGAGGCAAGGAAACGAGCAGAGAAAAAACTGGGCCGAGCGGAAGCTGAGTAGGGTGTCCGAGGTTAGAGACGGGATACGGACAGAGATCGTCGAGGTTATGGAACCAAGCTCAGTTGAGATCATTAACCACCTTGTATGTCGTTGACATGCAGCCTCATGTGGCCCTATGCTGCAACTAAGTATTGAGGAGAGAGAAATGTTACTTTCAGACGTAGAAGTCGCGGCGCTGATGTCAGTGTCACGCAACACGGTGTGGCGCTGGGCTGATCGGCTCGAAGGCTTCCCGCAGCCAGTCAGGATCGGCGGTGCCACGCGCTGGCGCAAGTCAGACTTGGACAAGTATATTACAGACCTGAAAGCCGAAGGATCGCAGGTTGAGCTGGAAGAATATATCCAGAAGGTGGCGAGATGATGGCCGAGTTAAAGGCGCAGCAGGACACAATCGTTGAGTTCATGCAGGCAATCACGGATGGCTGGGATGACCTCGACGGCAAGCCTGTGATCGAGATCAGGGCGCTGTCAGAGCACGGGAGCGCAAACATTGCACGCTTCAGCCCAGACATGCTGGACATGGCAGCGGATCACGCCCAAGCCATGAACGACGCCAAGCGCAACGTCTACATGTGTATCAACCCTGTGGATGGCGACGCGGACATCAGGGCTGGCTGCGGGGCGCACGACAAGGACATCCTCGCGGCACTGTACTGCTTCGCAGACGCCGACACTGACGGCGCGATGAAGAACATCCTGTCGTTTGCTGGTCCGCAGTTCACGATGTCAGTCAAGACGGGGACGGTCCCGTTCACTCGCGGCCACTGCTACTGGAAGCTGGAAGAGCCTGTCAGAAACCTGCAAGCGTGGCGTGAGACGCAGCAATCCATCGCAAGCAGCCTCAAGACGGATGCAGTCGTCATCAACCCGAGCCGCATCATGCGTGTGGCTGGCACGGTGTCTTGGCCCAGCACAAAGAAGGTCGAAAAGGGCTACACGCCAGAGATTGTCACGATGCGGACGCAGTTCAGCACAGACAGAGACCCAGTGCCGTTCGAGCGCATGATGCGTGCCTTCCCTCCCGTTAAGGGGGTCTCGACTTCGGAAGGTGACAACCCCTTTAGCATCGACCTCGGCAAGCAGGCCATGGATCGAGCATTGGCGCAGCAGTCAATCATGCAGGGCGAGGACTGGCACCACAACGTCGTGCGCCTCGTCGGATCATATGTCTCAAAGGGGCTGGCAGACGCCGAAATCCACGCCATCACAGATAACTTCACGCAGCCGCCCTACACGGCAGACGACACGCGCAGAGAGGTGCAGCAGGCCATAGACGGAGCCAGAGCGAAGGGCTGGACACCTGAGCCGCAGCTAACGCCTCAAGAGGTACTCGCCAAGCCTGCACCAGAGCCTGCACCAGAGCCAGCGCAGGGATTCGATATTGCCACGCAGCCAACGCAGCCAGCGCCAGAGAAGAAACGTGCGCCGATCTTCTGGGCTGGCGATGCAAGGCCAGTGCTGTCATCAAGCTACTTGGTGAAGGGTTGGCTCGGGTCAGAGCAGATGTCGGTCATCTACGGCCCTTCAAACGTGGGAAAGTCGTTCTTCATGCTGGATATGGCGTTTCACGTCGCGGCGGGCAAGGACTGGCAGGGCTGCAAGGTGAAGCAGGGCGCAGTTCTATACCTCGCCACGGAGGGCGGAAACGCCTTCCAGAACAGGGTCTACGCCCTGATGCAAGAGCACGGACTGACAGACGTGCCACTCGCGGTCAGGCCAGCGCCAGTCAACCTACTTAACCCAGAGGCAGACTTGAAGGAGATCGCGGACTTGTGTGACGAAATATCAGCCACGCACGGCAAGATCGTCCTGATCGTCATCGACACGCTCTCGCGAGCAATGGCGGGCGGCAACGAGAACGGTCCCGAAGACATGACGGCCTTCATTGCAAACGTGGACGCACTCAGGAACTATGCCAAGGCGCACGCCGCAACGGTACACCACAGTGGCAAGGACCAAGCACAAGGCGCACGCGGACACAGCAGCCTCAGAGCAGCCACAGACACTGAGATCGAGCTGCAAAGCGACGAGCGTATCAAGACTGCCACTGCCACGAAGCAGAGAGACATTGAGCCGAGGCCGCCAGTCGCGTTCGTCCTAAAAGTTCACGAACTGGGCAAAGACCTCGACGGCGATGCAGTCACGACATGCACAATCCAGACCGCAGATCAGGATGACGTCAAGGACAGCCGCCAGAAAAGACCCACAGGACGCAACCAGCAATCTCTCGTAAAGGCATTCCAGCAAATGCGACAGGACGGCATCGGCTGGCCGAATACTGGCGGCACAGGGTGGCCAGAAAGCGGAAAATACTGGGTCATTGATGCGGAGGATTTTACGACTTTTGCGAAGGGCAAACTCACTGGAACGAACCCCAGAGCGGCCTTCCAAAAGGCTTTGGACGGGCTGCTGTCAGGCGGGTATATGACCCAAAATGACGGGTATTGCTGGATTTCAGCCAAGGAGGGCAGGACATGAGCGAAAACACTAAGCGACTGAAAACGCACAATAAGAGTGTAGAAAAAGTTTTTTCTACAAGGGTGCTTTTGGGGAGATGAAATAAGGGTAGATGTAGAAAAGTGTAGAAAAGACGAAAGCCAATACTTTCAATGCTTTAGGTTATATGTTTTCTACAATTTCTACACTTTTCTACAGTGTTTCTACAGACGGCTGAATTTGTAGAAAATGTAGAAAATCCCTTTAGGGTTTCTACGTTTCTACAGCCCGACATTTTGAACGGTAATAACAGGAGGAGATTGAGATGCAGATTGGTGGAGTGAATAAGAAGAAGCCAAGTCGTCGGGGCAAGACGGCTCCTCGGCCTCAGATCAGGCAGAAGAAGTCGGATCGGATGACGCAGGGAAAGAACAGCAAGGAGGCAATCATGTGCGATCTGGCTGCGGCACCGCTGGATCGCATGGCAGCCACAATGGATCGGAAGTGGGGCATCGACGTGCTGCCAGAACTCGTCACGCCTGAGATGGCCGCGAAGTATGGGTCGGCTGTGGCCAAGTTCCAAGAGGCGATGGACGAGGGAAAGCCAGACGTCGTGGCGGCGCGTGTGGGTGTCTGCATGAGGGGGTTGCAGGCAATGGATGCTCAGGCGACAGAGGCTGGCGCTCAGAGAGCTTCTATGGATGTGTGGCAAGTGGAACTCAATGACGAGGTGATCGGCATCATGAAGGAGGGCCGATCTTGGGAGGCAGTCAAGGAAGAGATGCCCGACGTGAGGCTGTACACGATGCGCGAGGTGGCCGTTGCTCTGGACTTTTACAAAGATCACTCCTTCGCCGTTATGACTGAGGAGGCGAAGAGGCACTTTCCAAGTGCGGAAGTCACGGGATACAAGAAGAAAGGATCACTGAATGGGGAGATACCGTTTTGAATAAGAGGACTGAGATTTTGGAGACAGCGGCGACGCTGGTGAACGGCGATAGGGCGCGCGACTACGGCACTCCAAAGGCCAACTTCGGTAGAATTGCGGCGGGGTGGTCTGTGATCTTGGATCACGACGTGAGTGCCGAGCAGGTGGCGCTATGCATGGCGTGGCTGAAGATTGCTCGACTGGTCAATGGTCCTCATTCAGACTCATACGTTGATGCGGCTGCGTACATGGCGCTTGCAGCAGAGTTGTCTGAGTGCTAGGCTGTGAGCGTCTACCTTCACTCCTCCCAACTTGCCCTGCCAGAAATGGTGGGGCATTCTTTTAAGGACTAGGGGAAATGGAAATACATATTGATATGGACCAAGTGGACCAGGAGGCAGTCGATGAGGCCGTGATGGCCCTGCTAAATGCGCTGAAGATCGTGAATGCTTCACCCGACGAGGCTATCGTTGCGATGGGCGAAATCTTTCGTCTGATTGTGGAGGAGGAAGACGCGGAGACGATACATTGAAAGTTAGTCTTCCAGCAATTCCATTTGATGTGCCGCCAAGGCCACGCGAGATCACCGCCGCTGCGCCTTCATATGCGATTGAGGTGAGCGATCCTGATCCCGACCTGCTCGAGGGGGATAGCGATGCGCCTGTCGTTGACGTGATTGAATCTGCGGGCGTTAGGTGGGGTCCAAGGCGTGATTGGGGTAAGGTGTAGCCGAATGGTGGAGATGGCGCTGTGTGGTGCCTTATATCGCCTCTACGGCGGTGTGGAGCGTACACGGCGCAGCACAGGCGCGTGTGCGCGTGTCATCCTGCCGCCTCAATGTAAACGCCATTAACATTCAACTGGACTTATGATCTCAGGCCAATTCATCTCAAAACAGGGCAAACTGGACATAAGGCCAGACGCCAAAAGGCTAAGTCATTGATATGTATGGAGAACAAACATAACATAATGGGCATTATGCATCATTTAACATGTTAAGTATTACTTGTGTTGCATTTATGCAACACTTTTGCGTTGTGGTGGGGTTGGCGGGTTTTCCAGATCGGTCCAGACCCCCCCCGTGGGCGGCGGCGGCGGCGGGGTGTGTATA
>TARA_R110000851_G_scaffold191360_1_pt1 | contig 17710 bp, 15 predicted proteins | sample TARA_R110000851 | Tara Oceans TARA_R110000851 (sample SAMEA4397627) | marine metagenome | biome: Polar Biome; feature: [DCM] deep chlorophyll maximum layer (ENVO:01000326); material: water (ENVO:00002006), including particulate matter (ENVO:01000060) such as... | depth 17 m
GATGAACGTACAGAAAGAGCTAGACAGATATATGCTCCCTCAAAACTATGGCAAGAAAGAAAAGCAGTAACAATTACTTTACAAAAGAGACAGAAGAATACATAGTCAAGTATAACCTCTCAGAAAATCAAGAATATAGGAACGAAATATTTACAGCACACATATATCACCCGTTTTATAAGTTAGCGGAGAATATAATACATACTTTTAAGTTTTACTACACAGATGTAGATCAAATAGAAGACTTAAAACACGAAGTAGTCTCCATGCTCCTTGAAGAGAAGATAATGAAATTCGATTCAACACATGGAGCGAAAGCGTATTCTTATTTCGGAACAATAGTTAAGAGGTGGTTGATCAACTACAATAATAAAAACTATAAAAAGCTTAAGAGAATAGGTTCTTTTGAAGAGATGGAAGAGAGTTATGAGAGCAGAGCAGGGAAGATAGATTCGGCAGGATTGACATTAAAGCAGTTTTTAGATATTTGGGTAGATAAGGCAGATAGTGAGATAGAATCTATGTTTATAAAAGACAGTGAAAGGAAGATAGCAGATGCAATCCTTACGGTATTTAAAAAGCGTTACGATATAGACATGTTTAAAAAGAAAGCACTGTATATATACGTTAGAGAAATGACAGATTGCGAGACCCCACACCTTACCAAAGTAGTTTCAGTACTAAAAGAAAACTACTACAAGCTCTATAGAGATTACGACGAAAGTGAAAGATTAAAGATAACATAACTATAATATATTTATATATAAAGCGATGGAGTCGAATAAAGAAATATTTGCAGGTAAGAGCTTATCTAACCTTTTTGAAGAAATATACACAAATTCTAGAGAAACTAAGTCTCAAGTTAAAGGATTGATAGGGGAGTTGAAGCCGCTTATAGAAAATATAGGTGACGCCACCCTTCTTGTACCTATGATTAAAGAGTATATGGAAATAGGAGTAAAGAACGATGAACACTTAATAAAACTTGCAACAGTAATACAGAGGTTTGAAGCACTAGAAGCAAAAGGAAGTGATGGAGATCCATTCGACTTCCATGCAGAGCTTCAAGATTTATTAGAGCAATCCGAAGAAGTAAAAGAGGTTGTGCAGGAAAAACCAGAAGAAGAATAGATGGGACAGTATAGTACTAGTTTTGGGAGTAACACTGGTGGTGGAGGAAGTAATACAACTTCTTCTAGCACTAACCGATCGTTCGGTAGGGTTTTAGATATAATACTAGACGAATCTCATCCCGAATACAGCAATAAAGGAGGAGCTAAATCTATTAACGGTGTCTTTTTTAAATACCAAGGAAATGCTACTTCAGAGGATACAGCAGATAATCAAAGCTTCGCATACCAAGGTACAGGTCAAATCAAGACAGTACCGGTAATAGGTGAGATTATTAAAATAGAATCAGCACCCACCTCTAATAAAACTAAAATCGCTCAAGTAAATACTAATTACTATTCTAAGATTGTTAATATATGGAATAACCCAAACTGTAACCCTTATATCGATGTATATGCAAATAAAACATTGGATATAGACTCAGGAGGTGACTTTACTGAAGAAGCTACAATAAACCCACTAAAATCTGCACTAGGAGATCTTCAAATCGAAGGGAGACAAGGTCAATCTATAAGACTCACAGGAGCAAAAGGACTCGCAAACCCTTTTGTAGATGATTCAAATAAAGGTAAACCAGTTGTACTCATAAGCAACGGTCAAATAGAGACAGAAGACGGGTTTACAACAATAAGCGAAAATATAGACGAAGACGACTCCTCCCTATACTTTGTATCAGACCATACAATCCCTCTCACACAAGCTAACGATAAGAGAAAAGCATACGATTCCCCACCTGTGAAAGCAAATGAATTTAAAGGTAACCAAGTACTATTAAATTCCGGCAGGATATACTTTAACGCTAAAACTGACGATATACAATTATCAAGTATAAGCTCAATAGGATTAAATACAGGAGGATCAGTAAATATCGACGCAGAACAATATATATGTTTAGACGGACCTAGAATACTACTAGGAGAAAAAGCAAGAACCGCATCCGAGTCTACTAGAGAACCTGTACTACTAGGTAATCAAACAGAACGACTATTAGAAACATTATTTAATATGCTAAAGTCAATGGCTAAGGATATGGCTAGAGCAAAAACCGTAAAAGGACATCCAATTCCACTACTAAACAAAAGAGGAATACAAATGCAACCGACTATAAATGCACTACAGAGACAGATAAACCCAAACGGGCCATCTAAAATTAAATCTAAAAAAGTGTACACAGAGTAATGGGAATACAATCACAAGTATCAGCAATCGTTGCCTCACAAACAGGTAAAATACAAGGAGAACTCGAAGCTAGAGTACTGTCAGAAGCTTTCTCTATAACAGATAGATTCAGAAACGAATGCCCTACACTACAGGGATTAGAAGAAATAGTAAACACTAAAAACACCCTACTGAGAGTAATTAACAACTTTACTAAAACAACCAACAAATTTAACTCACTAGCAAGAGCGCTACTACCTGTAATAAGAATTGCAAAAGCTTTAATAAGTTTATTAAAACTAGATCCTACACCTATAGCGATAGGAACACCACCACTTAAAGATTGGGGAGGATTAATATCATCGAAAACAGCAGGTATGCAAAACTCTTCCGCTGATAGGTTAAGAAAAGTATCACTACTCCTTGAGGCGCTAGAAGATGATGTAGCATCTATAGGTGCATTGACAGGAGACGTAGACCCTAGCTTAAACCAAGTACGGACAGTACTAAACTCTATAGACACTAATATTCTTAACTGCATAATAGATATTGTAGGAACTGCTACCGGAACAGAAGGCAGCACATTTGTTAACATAGCCGATATTAGGGAAAATTTAAACACCAATACAGAAAATCTTACAGAAGCCCAGATTAGGATAAAAGAACTGCTAAAAAAAATACAACCTTTTGAATCAGTAACTACCGGAGAAGTAAGCGCACAAGACGCTTCTTACACAGACTCACAAGGGCGTGTTTATACGTTAGAAATTATAAACATTACTGAGGTTGACAGAGTAATTCCTAGAGAAGAAGACGGATTTATTGTAGAGACAGAAAAAGTAGAGGTAAGCTACATAGCGCCTAAGAGGTATGCTCAAGCAAAAGACCGAAACGGGAGAGTGATAGTTAGAGGACCTGCTTCCTTCAGCTCAAGCACCCAAATACTATTAGATGAATTAAAATTCAGGTTAGATAATCAACTTGCATAACACAACTATTTATAATTATGAAACTAGACCAATTAAGGACAGTCATACGAGAAGAAGTAAAGACAGCTATTAAAGAAGAGCTACAAGAGATAATGAACGAAGCTGTAAGAGCTGCTTCTGAACCAGAAAAACAAACGTTCTACGAAGAAGCACCGTACGGAGGATACAAAGGACCACATACGACAAATCTAGCAAGTACTAGAGAAACTACAGAAAACCTACAAGAATCCGGAGACCCTATAATGGATATACTAAACCAGACTCAAGCAAATATGACTTCAGGTAACAGTAATACTCCCTCTCAACCAACCCATGACATGGTTAATAAACCAAACTTTGCCTCTATGATGGCAAGTAATATGGGGATGAATGAGAATGCAGGACCTCTACCGGGTATAGATTTAAGTCAATTAGATTTTGTAAAAAAAGCAGGAGCAATTTATAATAAGTCAATAGAAAACGATAAACAGAAACATGGCATTTAATAGGAAAAGAATAAATCCACTAGACTTACAACCAAGGAAAGCAATAGGAGTCTCCCTACCGTTCTCCGGTGACGCTGTATTTATATCTACCTATCAAACAAAAGATGCAATAAAGACTAATATAATAAACTACTTCCTTACAGGGATAGGAGAGAGGTATATGAACCCAACCTTCGGAACACCTCTACGAAATCAACTTTTCGAAAACATTACACAAGACAGCCTAGCAAGCGTTAAAGATATTATAAGACAGGGACTATACTTATATTTCCCAAACGTTGTACCATCTGTTATGGAAGTAGAAGGTACACCAGACAGCAATACGATATCGTTTTTTATGAGCTATAGCATAAAAGATACAAACATAGAAGATGAATTAATTATAAACTTTGAGATATAATGAATCAAGATAGAAATATAAAATATATCAATAAAGAGTTTGGTGATTTTAGACAAGAGTTAATAGACTACACTAAAAACTACTTCCCCGACACGTATAACGATTTCTCCCCAACATCCCCAGGAATGATGTTTATAGAGATGGCTGCATATGTAGGAGATGTACTATCCTTCTACCAAGACACACAACTACAAGAAACATTTCTACAATACGCTAAAGAACCTGGAAACCTATACGACTTAGCATATATGATGGGGTACCGACCTAAAACCACAACAGTAGCAGAGGCAGAGATAGAGTTAACACAGAACGTAGGAGTAGTAAATACCGATCAACCAAACTGGAATCAAGCACTCCTAGTGGAACAGAACGCTATAATTAAATCAAACTCAACAGGTAACGTACCTTTCCTAATCGATAAATCAGTAGACTTTACATTCTCCAGCTCATACAACCCTACTGAAGTTACAATAGCATCAATTGACGGAGGAACCGGGAACCCTGTAGAATTTACACTTAAGAAGAAAGCTAAAGCAGTATCGAGTACAGTGAAGACAGTTACAGAAGTATTTACTACACCAGAAAAATTTACAACGATTACTATTGATGACAGTAATATTGTAGGTATATTAGATATTGTAGATGAAAATAGTAACATATGGTATGAGGTTCCATTCCTAGGACAAGAGACAGTATTCACAGACACAACAAACAGTGGAGAAGACTCTAACTTAGTGCCCTACGTACTAAACCTAGAAAAAGTACCTAAGAGATTTGTAACAAGGTTTAACTCTCAAGGACAATTACAGATACAATTCGGAGCAGGGATATTAGCAGAAGCTGATGAAATATTTACACCCGACCCGACAAATGTAGGTCTCGGAGACTCTACAGGAATATCAACACTAGACAAAGCTTACGACCCTTCCAACTTTCTATACACTAGAACATACGGATTAGCACCCGCCAACACAACACTAACTGTAAGGTACTTAATCGGAGGAGGAGTAGCAGCAAACGTACCTGCTAACACACTAACACAATTTACTGCTACAGTAACCGCAACAGACACTACATACGAAGATACCCTTACATTTAATAACCCTAAAGCTGCTACAGGAGGTAAAGATGGAGACTCAATAGAGGAGTTAAGACAGAACTCACTAAGATCTTTCGCAGAACAAGGGAGAGCAGTAACACTTCAAGATTACACTATACGAGCAATGTCACTACCCTCTAAGTACGGATCAGTTAGTAAAGTATATGTAACTCAAGACGAGTTAAATAGTGCAAGAAGTACTACGGATGGTATTATAGATAGTAATCCTTTAGCACTATCCTTATACGTGCTAGGCTACGACAGTACAGCAAAGGTAATTCCTGCAACAGAAAACTTAAAGAACAACCTAAAAACATACCTCGCCAACTACATACCCGTAACAGACGCTGTAAATATAAAAGACGCTTTCATCGTTAATATAGGAGTGAATTTTGACATACTAGTTAGACCTAACTACAATAGTAGAGACGTTATACTAAAGTGTACAAACTCATTAATCGACTACTTTAACATAACTAAGTGGAATATAAATCAACCGATAAATATCTCTAACATATACAGCTTATTAGATAGAGTTACAGGGGTGCAGACAGTACAAAAAGTAGAGATCGTAAACAAACAAGGAGGAGGATACTCAGAATACGCATATGACATTAAAGGAGCTACAAGAAACAATATTGTATACCCATCATACGATACGATGATTTTTGAATTAAAATTCCCTAACATAGATATAAAAGGTAGAACAACAACGCTAAACTAATACAACATGGCAGTATATAGAATTTTTCCACAACAAGACACCTTTATATTTACAGAACAACCAACTGGTAATGCTGGAAAGGACGAGATAATAGAGATAGGAGGTTACCCAAATTCAACAGTAGTAGGTCAAACTAACCGAATACTCACTAAATTTGCAGATACAGAAATAACTAACGTAGTTGACAATATAATAGGAAACCAGAATTTTAGCTCAAGCATCCACCTGTACCTTGCAGATGCTAGCGAAATACCTTCTGAATTAACCATATACGCCTACCCTGTATATATAAACAATAATACTTGGGATAACGGAACAGGGAAGTTTGGAGACTATCCTATAAACACAACAGGAGTAAGCTGGCAATATATTAAAGCAAATAAGACAGTAGCCTGGCCTACAAGTGGGTTTCCCGCTTACGTAACAAGCTCTTTCCCTGCATCACTACCAGGAGGAGGAAACTGGTATACTGCATCTGCTGGAGAGTCAATGGAGTTTTCACAAACACAGACACTTACCTCCACATATGACCTGGATATTAACGTAACTGCCGCAGTTAAACAGATGTACAATAGTACGTTAACTAATAACGGATTTATCATTAAGCTACAAGATAACTTAGAGTTTAACACAAGTAGTTCAATTAGGTTAAAATACTTCGGAGAAGATTCAAATACAATATATCCTCCATATTTAGAAATGCAATGGGACGATAGCGAATACACTACCGACTCAGTACCACTGCTAACAACAGACCAATCAACAATCGGTATAAAAAATAATAAAGGAATCTACCCAGATACAGGAAAACAGAGATTTAGAGTCTCTGCAAGGCCACAGTATCCCGTAAGAGCATTCACCACCTCATCTGTATACTTAACTGATTATAGACTCCCCCCTGCATCATATTGGGGACTTAGAGATGAAAACACAGAAGAAATGGTAGTAGAGTTTAACACAGACTTCACTAAACTTAGCTGTGACTCTGAAGGAAGTTTCTTCGACGTATATATGGGAGGGTTGCAACCAGAGAGATATTATCGTATATTAATTAAAACCGACCTAGATACTAGTACAGTAGTAAGAGATGGTGATAACGTATTTAAAGTAGTTCGAAATGGCTAAAGAAAGTATTAACATACATAGAGAGCTTTACAAAAGAGTAGATATAGGTACTGTAATAGATACAGAATTTAAGACATTTACTAAACCGGTAGAGGAAGTAGACACAGATACAGTAGAGGAGCTCTTCAGACTATATGATAAACTATACTTTACCATACCTATTGAAGGTGACACAAACTCACATCAATATCTACTAAAACAAAGTTCAGAATTAACAAGCTTAGATAGCTTTTCAGAAGACATACAACCGCTATTAGATGAAATCGCACAACTAAGACAAGAGCTCTTAGCGAGTGACCAAAGGCAGTTTGAACTAGATAGAAATACTGTAAGAACAGTAAATAACCCAACACAGTAAATGGCTAACATAGAACATAAAATAATACAGCTAAACTCTGACTCCCTCTCTAATTTAGACAGTATACCTCAAGACGACGCAAACTTACTTGAATCGGTAGATATCGTAAATACATTTATTACCGAGGATAATTTTATAGAATTAAACTTCTTCTCTCTAGACGGCGAAAGGATTAGCTCTATAGAGAACTATACAAACTACTCTATACTAACCGGAGATACAATCAACGGCAAGAAAGGAACTAAAGAAGTCTCTATAGATGTATTAGAGGATTTTAAACAATATAACTCTGAAACTTCAGAAGCTATCGCATTATACAACTTCCTAGACTACTCTTACTCTGACAAGAATAGTACAGAAGATTTTTACATAGAAAGTATATCACCAGATAGGACAGAGATCCGGCTAGTATCCGTAAACCTCTCTCCTGACGCTGTATTAAGCTACACCAATAAACTTATAGAGAAAAAAGATAACACTCCATATGCTTTAGAGTTATTTCTATACGAAGGCAGGAATACATTCTACTCAACAGTAAACATCGATATAGAAGTTTTTAGAAACACTTACGGAGTACTTATAAAACTATTAGAACCACTACCACAGGAAATTATACTAAAAAGTAGGATAAATATAGTAGAGAAAGTATCTGAATCCGTAGCATATAGAATACTTACAACTGTAACAGAAATCGAAACACCCCCTCCTTCTCTCCGAGGAGCTAATTTTGAAATAGAAGTAGATGATCAATCAACAGAACCATCCGAATACTTCAATTATAATGAATTATTCAGCTTCCCTGCTAATAATTCTAACAGACAACTAAACTCACTATTCAACGATAAAGGAGCTGAACTAAGTATAGACTACGAAGACTATGTTAATTTCATAAACTTCTCCTCTGCTGAAGAGAGAGTGCTAAACTTTAAATATAAACTTGACTTAATTGAAAACTACCAAACAAGCTTAGACGCAGTAAACAACTCAACAGGAGTAGGAGTAACAGGTAGCGCATTATATTTCGAGAACCTACTAGACGGAATAGTAGATAACCTAGACCATTACGAAAGACACTTATACTACGAAAGTGGATCATCCTCTTGGCCAAAATCCAATAACCTAATACCGTACGTAAATCAACTATCCTCTACAACTGAAGCAACCACCTGGTTTACTAACCAGAAGCAGATAGCTGTATTATACGATGCACAGAATCCAGATATACTAACAAACACAATACCCTCCTACCTAAAAGAGGATCCATCTAACGAACCGTACAACCTATTCATAGACCTAATTGCACAACACTTTGATAACATCTGGGTATATACAGATGCTGTCTCAAAAAAGTATAACGCAGATAACAGACTAAACAAAGGTGTATCAAAAGACTTAGTAGAAGACTTGCTTAAGAATTTTGGAGTAAAACTCTATACCAGTAATCGTTCAACTGCTGACTTATACAAGTACTTCACCTTAAATAGTTATGACCAAGGAGAAGAAATCCTTCCAGGAGGCATTATAAGTGGAAGCAACAGTACTCCAACCTCTCAACAAGACTACCACAGAGAGATAAATAAAAGAATATACCACAACCTACCGTTATTACTAAAAAGTAAAGGAACAGAAAGAGGAGTTAGAGCACTTATTAACTGCTTCGGAATCCCTTCAGACATACTTAAACTTAAAATATACGGTGGACAATCCGTAAACGACCTACCATTTTTCGGAGGTGAGCAGCCATTTACAAGCTCGTTAGATAAAATAAGAACTGACAATACAGGAAGTATAGTAGACGGAAACACACTATCGTACTATACAACTATAAACAGGTCTACTAACGATATAACTCAAGACCTACATAGAATAGAAGTAGGATTTGCTCCTTCAGATAACATAGACAATTACATAGTATCACAATCTGCAGTACTATTCCCAACCTCTACATTCAATATTGACAACTACATCGGTGATCCGAGAGATATTAGTACCAACTCCTACCATAGTTTAGACGTATACAGAGATACAATACTCGAAGGATTGGATAGGTACGAAGTAGAAGATTTTATAAGGTTAATAAAGTTCTTCGATAATAGTATCTTTAGAATGATTAAAGACTTTATACCTGCTAGAGTAGTAGCAGATACAGGAGTGATAATAAAACAACACCTACTAGAGAGAAATAAAGCAATCTCCCCTGTGATATCCTGGACACAGCCAGAATACACCGGCTCTATACAGACAGGGTTTATTACTGGATCTAACGCAGAAGCCTTCGACTCGATTGGGGAAGGAAGCGTAGATGGACAATCTATTACAACGTACGATTACAACGTACAAACTCCTCTAGGAAAACGAGTACGAATAGACCAAAGTCATGACGAAACCAAGTTTGACGGAGAATTTAACGGCTCTATAATACAAGTTACGAATGGAGAGCTAAATGAAGATAATCCATTTAAAAGCCTCAAATACGATACTATAGAATATTCAGCAGCTTTCTACGAAACACTCCCCGAAGCAGCCTGCGACCTACCAACAGAAGCACAAACTCCAATAGTATTTAACACAGCCTTATATGCAGGACAAGTTGAGAATGGAATAATCACACTAAACAGACAGCTCTCTTCTTTATTCGGCAATGCAAACGGAATATACGAATATGAAATAAAAAAATATAACCTAAACAACTTTACAATATCAAACAGTCCTCCAGACGGAACCCTATACAACTTCGCTCCCACCCTCTTCAACAGTATTGCCCATGAACAATACCAAAACTTCGAAGTAACTGCAAGCGGACCTGAATACGCAGGAAACTGCGAAAGCGAAGTAGCTATAAAAGCAGTCTACTGTAATATGGTAAAACCAAACGAAACCCCAACATTTTTAGTAGAAGACGACGATATATCAGGGATACCCCCATCCATCTCTCCTAACAGGACATACAACCTAACAACATGGTGGATAAACTCAAACCTTAACAACGCGCCAGATCATAGCAACGGAAGTATAAGGTACGATATATATAATAATAACACAGCAGCAGATATAGGATTAACAACTGCCCAAGTAGCCGCTTATGACTTTAGTTCATTCTCCCCACCATACATACAAGTACGTATATATGAAAACCAAATGCCTGGCGGAAACAGTCCATACGGTACTACTGTAACAGGAGCTACAGGCTGCTATTTACAGTACGAAATACCTTTCCTACAGTGTATAGTACAACACACAGGTAAATTACTAGGTCAAACAGAAGTAAATATCTCAACAGAAGCACCTACAGGAGGAACCTCTTACATACAACCTTTTAACTTTCAAGGTTTAGACTCAACCTCAGAATTCTATGCAAGACTAACATGGGATGCAGGGACAAGTACAGGAGACGCTGCTTCAATCCAGTCACCTTGGGTAGAGATTACAAACACAACAGCAGTCTCTTCAGGAGTAAAGAGTGTACCTACTGGGGATTTAGCTACAGTAATAAACCCCGCTGCCGGCGGAATAGCTACACTAGATGATATTAGTGTTAATACTACATTTTATCCCTATTCCTCCTTCACTGCACTAGTAAATAATGTATCAGGAATAGATAGTGAAGATATAAAACTACAGGTAAAAGCTACTACAGTAGAAGGATTGTGCGAAGAAACTACACCCTCTCCGAATTTAGCAAACATAATTGTACTACGGCCAATTCAGTCATTACTAATGTATTACCATTCCACAAACTCTAAAACATCTCCCTGCTGTGCCGGTAAAACTACAACTATATACACAACCACAACAGCAGCAGAATACGACGATGCAAGCACCACACCAACCGCTATCTACTCCGATATCTCACAAACTACACCAGCAGGAGCTGGATGGTACAAACTCGCTGCTAACAACGCAACGTACGGTCAAGCAAGATACTGGGACGGTATAGAATGGACAAGCATCCCAGCACCAATAACATGTGATCAGAATGTTTCATGTAACTAAATTTAAGTATACAACTAATTATAATAAAGAACAGTAAATGACGGAAGCAGCTTTTATATTCATGCATACATCAGGTATTAGGAATGCAAACACTAAGCTACACATAAACGTTAGTGCTGCAGACCCAAGTCCTACCGGAATAGTAACTAGTATGATATTAGGACGCGATGCACTCTCTATAAACGGTAACTACGAGAGCACAGATTTAAACAGTGTACTAGAACAAATAGAACGGATAAAATTTACATTCGTAATACCTAATGGAAATAATATAGATTTCGATGTAGAAATAACAAACAGAGCATATTACGAAAACAACGGTACAAACTCATTTTTCTACTTCCTATTTACCCCTATCACTCTCCCTGATATTGAAAACACCCCATACAGTACATACATGCAAGAGGTATACCAAACTGTGGAAGTGACATTTACTCCTTATCTGTTAGATATTACATTTGGATTTAGTGAATACAATGCAACAATCGGTAACGCAATAGAGAATAGAAAATCTCAAATAAGAGTAGAGTCAGACAGAGTTGAAGATACCGTACTACCCTCAAACTGGGAAGCAATTATATCTGGAAGTGCATTCCCTGCTACAGTTCAAGATAGTTTATACTATGATACAGGTTGGACTAACGGTAGGTACAATGGAACAGATATAGATGCAGGAGGAAATGCAGGAATAACCCCAGCATTCACTGGTACCCCTTTCCGAGGAGAAGTATTCTCAAGAGACACAAATAACGCATTCATATGCTCTACCGCCCGTAAACAAGTAGATTATGTAGACCTACTACACACATCCACAACTCCGCTACCTACTTTCACTACTGGCTCTATAGGTGCTGTTATAGCCCTTAATGAATACCCTGGAAATTTTATGAAAGTTTCAGACACTGTACTATACCTAAGTACTCTATCTGTGGTAGACTCCCCAGGAACAAGAGTAATAGAAAAGAACACTATACTACTATTCCAAAACTTAACAGACCCATCAATATACGAGTTAATGCGAGTTAGTAATATTGATACTACCATCTCCCCGACTCAATATACAGTACAGAGAGGATACGGAGACACTACTGCAGTATCATACCAAGTAGGTACATCCAATCCAGCATACTTAGTATCTCCTTTTGATATATTCCTATTCGAACAAGAAAACATAAAGTATGTACGGTTAATTAACAGCTCAAAAATACTAGTACAAGGAAACAGTACAGTAGTAGATACTGATGACTACGGAAACGTAATAAATAGTTTTGAATGTCAGTACATAGAGTATATAGTAACAGATTAAGTAAAACAATAAAATAAGATATTTATAAAATATAGAACAAACACAACATGGGATATTTAGACAATTCAATTGTAACAGTAGATGCAATTCTAACAAAAAAAGGTAGAGAATTACTCGCTAGAGGAGACGGCTCTTTTAAAATAACACAATTTGCACTAGCAGATGATGAAATAGACTATACTCTATACAACCCCGATCACCCACTAGGGTCACAGTACTACGGACAAGCTATAGAGAATATGCCTTTGATCGAAGCATTCCCTGATGAAACTCAGATAATGAAGTATAAACTTACCACTCTCCCTAGAGGTACAGCTAAGCTACCTATACTGGACATCGGATATACTGCTATAAGACTAAAACAAGGCGCTTCCTTAGCTATAACACCTCAAACACTTAACTACCTAGGGTCGTCACAAGCTTTCGAAGCAGGAGGATATGTCGCAACGATTGCAGATGCTAGGGTAATGCAAACATATAATGGTGTAGGAATTAACTCACCAGAATCAGAACAGTTAAACTTCTCTACTACCTTTGGAACTAACGTATCTAAATCAGTAATAGGAACATCTATTAACCTAACCGCAACATCTATTAATTCATTATTCGGCTCACAGACAACACTACAAACTACAATCACAGTAATCGGTAGAGATTCTGGAGCAAGAGTAACAGTACCGGTAACAATAGTACAAGTAAACAACTAATAAAATATGTCATTTAAAAGATTAGACTCCGAAGATATTACAATAAGTGCAGAATCTATAGTTGCTCCGTTATGGTCAACAGATGTATCAACACTATCACTATTTTTCACTTCCTCCGCACAAGTTGGCGCAAATACAGGAAACTACTTCTACGAAGTATACCAAAGCGACCCTACATCAGATGCTGAAGTATCTTACGTACAATTCGATTTAGCATACGGTCATAGATTAGGATCAGGTAGTGCACCGTACAACACAAACGTAGTAGGAAAAACACCAACCTCAACCATATACGGACAGTATAGAACTTTAATATACGGAGATGAAGATACAAATTTCGTATTCGGAACTCATGAATCAGAAGATATCTATGTTATTAACGCAGAAAGAGCAAGATACAAAGAGAAATTATTCCCAGGCTCTCTCAACCTAAAACTAACAAAAGGAGGTGAATCACTTGAATTAACAGATAACAGTAAGGATGTATCTACTATATCTTTTGTTGATGGAGGGAGAATATATGACATAGTCTCTGGCTCAAACGGACAACCATACCTAGGCACAGGATTCACACCAAACTCTGGAAGTTATGGTAAGTTTCTGCCAGACATAGGGGTAGTAGTACTAAACGCAGATGCACTAGATGGAGCAGTAGTCGATGGAGGACTTGCATTAGGCACAACTCTTACCGAAACCCCAAACAACCTCGACAGGATATACCAAGCAATAAACGACGGTCAAAGTACATCACTTAAATCCGAAGAAACTATTAGCTCTAACTTTATCTTCGTAAGAGTAAGAAACAGTGAATTTAACTACTCAACTAATCCATCTAACATAACCAGTTCTGGAGAAATAAGATGGGATGTAATGATAAATACACCGCAGGCCTATATCACAACAGTAGGGATGTATAATGATACTAACGAGTTATTAGCAGTTGCAAAACTATCTAGACCGTTATTGAAAGATTTTACAAAAGAAGCTTTAGTAAGAATTAAACTTGACTATTAATGGATGGGTGCTTACAAAAAACTAAATCAACAAGACGCATACATAACAACCTACACGGCGAGGAAATCCTGGAGTGCTAGTGGGAGCCAATACCCTGATTTAGGAATACTCAACCTAGTAGGTGAATCTGGCTCTGGAGCATACATACCTCAAGAATCTAACGTAGTATACGGAGGAGGAGATTCAAACGCATCAACAGCATCTTTCGATAAGAGATTAGTATACCAGAGTATATACCAGTTATACTACAGTAATTTTAGCGGGTCTATTACAAGCACAACCTCTAGCTATTTTGATAACTACCTACAATCCTCTTTTAACGTAAGTGGATCTAGACATATAAACGAAAACATAGCAGTATTCTCCCTCCCTAAAGAAGTTTACGGAACCCACTTAGAACCATCTTCAATATCTATGACCCTAGACGTACCTCCGGGATCAGGACGAAACTATGTACTTAATAACTACGTAACATCCGGAGGAATAGATTCAGACTTAGACTTATACAACCAATATACAATTCCTGCAGTAAGTACACTCCCTTCAAGCTCTACGAGTATAATCGACGATGGAGAAGGAAACTTATACTTATCCTCAGGATCAAACGTACTACTTGATAAAATAGGTAATGTAATATACCCACACGGTCAGATAATAATCACAGACACTCCCTTAGCTAAAATATTCAATGACGAACTTAATGCAGTTATAGAGTGGAAATCGAACCTCCCTATATATACACAAAACTACCACTGCAAGGTAAAAGCAAACGACCTAAACTTTACGTTAAACAGAACCGCAGTTAATCAAGAGACAGGTCAGATAAAAGATAATATAACAGGCTCTGCTTTTCAACCATATGTATCCACTATTGGACTATACAACGACGCAAACCAGCTAATCGCAGTAGCAAAGACTGCATCCCCAATACCTAAATCCACCAACACCGATATGTCATTTCATATAAAACTTGATATGAATTTTGGAGTAGATAGGTTTAATTAAAAAGAGTAAGTATTTATATAAAAAAGACATAAGATGAGTATAATATTAAGAAGCGATAAAGGATCTGCATTAACATATGAGGAGTTAGATGGAAATTTAGAACAATTCTATATATCCTCATCCCTTGCTAACGACAGGATACTCTCCCTATTCACAACCGGCGGAGTAGAAGATACAATTACCTTTCCTGCAGCCGACACCCTACAGAGCGTAACAAATCTAGGAAATACAACAACAAACAGTATTACAACAACAAACAGTATTACAACTACTGCTTTTGTAAAATCAGGAGCCTCCTCAGACGACCTACTACTAGGCGACGGTACAACAACCTCATTAGCTGCATTAGGATCTGCAATAGATACAGGCTCTTTCTACTTAAGTTCATCTGTAGCTTTAAATACTATAACATTTACTCAAGGAGACGGTACAACAGAAGCTGTAACAGTAGATACAGGGTCTGCTGCCGCTGCTGGACAATACGAAGCAGGTACAGGAACTAATACAATACAATCAATTTACGGAAGTAACAACGCTCAAGGAGAATTATCAACCATTGCAGGAGGAAGAACTAATGCAACTTCTGGAGACTATCAATTTATAGGAGCAGGATTAAGTAATACACTATCCTTATCAGCAGATTACGGATTTATAGGAGGTGGACAGGATAATATAAATAATGCAGAAGGAGCAGTAGTAGTAGGCGGTGGAAATGCAACTGGAAAATATACCGGTAATACTATAGAATCAGGTGCTACCTCTGCAACAATAGGAGGCGGTGCTTCACATACAGTAAAGTCAAGTGGAGGAAGTAGTACTATAGCAGGAGGGTACGATAACTACACAGAGTTAGATAGTTCAACTGTAAGTGGAGGATCCGGTAACAAAGCAACAGGTATAAACGCTACTGTTGGAGGGGGTAAAGCTAACGAAGCAGTAGGAGGACAAGGTACTGTTAGTGGTGGTAAAAATAATATTGCAACGGGAGGATTCACTACGATAGGAGGAGGATCTTTTAATAGCGCAGCAGGAGAATGGAGTACAGTAGGAGGGGGATTCGAAAATACCGGATCTGGAAACTACTCAACTGTAGCAGGAGGAGACGGAAGCAAGGCAACAGGACTATACTCAACTATAGGAGGGGGATTCGAAAATACCGGATCTGGAAACTACAGTACTGTAGCAGGAGGAAGCTTAAATAAAGCACAAAACCCCTACGCAACTATAGGAGGAGGAATAAGTAACTCCACAGCAGGAGGATACACTACTATCGGAGGAGGAGAGAGTAACAATGCAGTAGGAACTCACAGCGCTATAGCAGGAGGAGAAAGCAACAGTACAACAGGAACAAATTCATCAGTAGGAGGAGGAGAGGATAATAGTGCAGTAGGAGCTCACAGTACTATAGCAGGAGGAAAAGACAATACCGTCAATACAAGCTACAGCTCAATACTTGGAGGACTGAATAATACAATCCTTGCAACACACACCGGCTCTGCTATAGTAGCCGGAAACAACGTAACCTCTACAAGATCTGACACAGCCTTTGCACCTAGCTTCTATGCATCAGGATCCCTCGCTAGCACAGGACTAGATGCAATAATACAACTATCTAAAAGAAGCGCTTTCCCTACAAGCCCTGAAGATGGGATGATATGTTTTAAAGGATCTAGTAATCCTAAACTGTATGTATATACAACAGTACTAGGAGTTCCAGATTGGAAAGAAGTAGCTTTCGTATAACACTTAATTAACTTAGTTGCGATTCTACATAGAAAGTATTATATTAGATATTAACTTAATAAGAAAGTAACATGACAGGAGAACATCCACTATGGACATATAATACCCATCCAGTACTAGGCATAGGAAGTATGCCAGAAAATAGCTACGGATTTATATACCAAGTAACTCATATACCGACTGCAAGAAAGTACATAGGAAAGAAAGTACTATTTTTCGAACGTAATAAACGACTAGGAAAGAAAGCTTTAGAAGCTTTGAAAGAAGAGCGTAGAGCAAAAGGACTGAAGGGAAGAACTCCACTAAAGCAAAAAATAGTTACAGAGTCAGATTGGAAAACATACTATGGATCTCACAAGGAGATACTAGAGCTAATAAAAGAAGGTAAACAGGAAGACTTTAAAAGAGAAGTACTACAGTACGTACCGTCAAAGAAACTGCTAACCTATTATGAGTGCAAGTACCTATTTATA
>TARA_R110000851_G_scaffold28742_5_pt1 | contig 17704 bp, 16 predicted proteins | sample TARA_R110000851 | Tara Oceans TARA_R110000851 (sample SAMEA4397627) | marine metagenome | biome: Polar Biome; feature: [DCM] deep chlorophyll maximum layer (ENVO:01000326); material: water (ENVO:00002006), including particulate matter (ENVO:01000060) such as... | depth 17 m
AAGTTTTGTTTTTGTTAGTTTCATTCTAAAGTTCTCTTAAATTAAAGTAGTCGCGACCAACACTGATATTTGACTTAAATCCGCCATATTCAAAGATTTCTTTTATTTTTGGTAGTAAATCTTTATCCTCTTGCGCAAAGTCTATCGCGACCTCATCGTGAATGAAAAACGCAATATATGACTTTCTTCCTTCCAAGAGGGCATCAATTTCTATCGCCCTATCCAAAATCCTATCGTTTGTCGTGCTCTGTACTAAATAGCTTAAAGCTTTTCTTTCTTCCACCTTTATTTTTCTTTTGTAAGGGCTGAATATCTCTCCGTTTTGATACCATTTATCAAGAACAGTTTTGCGATTATATTTTCTGCTCTCGACCAAATTTGAGTCAGGATTAAACAGCCAAGCAAAAAATTTAACCTTTGCCTCTTCTCTTGTATATTTGCCATTGAAAAGATTTTTTGCATTCCATTCATGCACATCGCCATCTGGCTGCGGTTGACCAGCCAAATTAATAAAAGTTCTTACATCGGCGCTGTTATAATCCAACTGCAAGAACCAGTCGTTATTAGGCTTTAAGAGACTCCGAAAGTCTTTGCGCACCGTCAGTATTGGAAAGCTTTTTGGATGTGTTGTGAGGCGTCCTGTGGCTGTTCCAAACAGGTTGTAGGACACATATCGACGCTGGATAAGGTCTGCGACCTTTTTTCGGCTTTTTGAAGATAATTGAAGGTCGCGACAGCCATCAGAATTTAAATTTAACTGCTGATATTTTATTTTATGCAAAAGCTTGTAAGATTCGCTGAGAAGCTCATAATTTCTTGGCTTTTCATAGTTCTCAAAAACATGTTTTGTAACCTTATCTCTTATTTCACAAAACTGCATTAGAAATCTATAAGGTATCATATCAAAGATACAATGCTCTCTCGGATCAATCTTTGAAGTCTCAAAGCTTTTGATACATGCTAAGAATTTTTTATTTGAGTCTGCCAACTCTTTTTTAAATTCTTCCGGACAAGCCTCCTCTAATGACTTGCCATTTGCATAAATCTGAGCAAATTGAACTTCTTTGTCCTTCATTGATCCAGTGAAAGCCCAGGTTTTTCTTAGGTCTTCTGGCATTGAATCAAAATATATTTTACCTTCTTTATAGATTCCTACACATTGTTTTTTGTCGTCAAGTGTCTGAAAATACAATTAATACCTCGTTGTTTGATCAATTTCTTCTTGTTCTTCTGTTCTATTCTTATTAATATAATAGCTCAAAGAGCCTTGATAGTCAAGAGTTTGATTTAAAAATCTTTCAAACTGCTCGATAGCTGTGTTTGTACTTTTAATTTTACTTAATTGCAAAGTATCTCTCATAATAGTATTTTTTTCTTGATCTGTATATCGGCTCTCTTCTTCACTAAATCTTAGTTTACAGTATAACATTAAAAAGTCATCTTGTCCATAACTTTCTTTTAGTATTTCAGTTGTTTTATATTCTTGAGGTCTTACTCTTTTTATTTTTGTTTTATTATTGCATTCAGATAATTTTATAATTGCTCTGGGCTTAATATCGTTATACATTGTCAATAACTGCTGAGAGAAATTATTATAATATGAATAATGTGCTGATTGATAGTATTTTACTAATATTTGATCTGTACTAGTAGAATTATAATTTCTAGCATATTCTAACATTGGCTGTGACCCAATATCGGCTATTAATCTCCATGGTACATTCTGATCTACCATAAATCCATACGATCTGCAAGTATTTAAATAAAAGTCCCAGTTTTTACTATTAATAAAAGCATTTATTTTTTCATCATCATTTGACGCATTCAAATCTGCAATTTCAATTGCTAATCCAGAAATATTTATTGGTGTCTTTTTACTTTTTATATATGCCGGAAATGTCAAGGGATTGGTTTTACTAGCATTTTCCATTACATTAAATAAACTATCAGATAATGTTTTAAAGTCTTGCAAATTAATTGAATCTATGATAGGATCAGTCTTAATAATACTCTTTAGTTGTCTTATATATCTTTCATATCTAACATATGGATCAATATAAGCTTTATACACTTTAAGATTTGTTAAATAAGGATCTGAGTTATCAATATTGCCTATTTTGCTACATTTTATAAATTGTCTTTGCAGATCATTAAAAGCGTCAACAACAAAGTCTAACGCCTTTAATCCACTAGATGTTACAGATTCAGAAGAAAAGTTCTTGAGTCTTGTGGTGTTCTGTGGTATTACTATTGGTACAAATATTCTATTAACTCGACCATATAAAATTTTCTCTGCTGTAAAATCAATTAAATTTCTATATGTGTCACTGGAGGAATCAGAAAGATAAACTAATTTCTTATTAAATAACTCAAATGCGGACTCTCTGTTATTTTCTTTATAAAAAGTTGACATTATTCAGTCTCCGTATTATCGTTACATCTATTCTTCTCAGCTTCATTATCGGCAGTTTCGCTTAAACTGGTGGTATCGCGTGAAGCTACCCATTTTGCATATAATGTGCTTTCACTAATTCCAGGTTGTATATTATGTTCTGACTTCCAAACCATACAATAACCACCAATTCCTAATTCTGTTAGATCTGTTACATTTTCTCCATCTTGCACAACTGCGCTTGGATCAAATCCTCTTGGTTCAACATAAATATATGTGCCTGGAAATAATGAAACATCTAAGTAAGTTTTGATAGTTGTATCATAAAGCACTCGTAACTGACGTAACCCATCGTATCCATCTTGTTCAAATCTAACTTCTGCCAAACCGGGAGAGTCAGTTTTTTGTAGATTAATGCTTTTTACAATTCCTCTATCTTTACCTATTTGATAGTGCCATATGCCTTTTTTATGGTCTTCTTCTCTATTTCCTTGAAGACCACCTAATGGTATGGATCTGCCGGCAAAGTAGGTTAAATAGTTGATTTCATTACATAATCCAGCGTCTGGGCGTATATCATTACGGACTCCCATTATTTGCAGTATTGGAGTGGGTAATTTATCTTGTTGTTTTATATATAAACGTTTTGTGCATTTTTCTTCTCCGTTGGAGGGACATTTTGTGTTATATGGTGCTGATTCTCCTATTTCGGGATCATTACAAATTTTAGTAATAGTATCTGGATCATCTTTATCGTCTTTGTAATCTGTCAATGCATTCTGATGTAGATGAATTCGTTGTTTGGCTCTGCCACCGTAACACGTATCATTATTCAAATATTCGACAATATATTTATTAAAGAAAGAGTTTAGAAATGTCGGTAATGTGAATGTTTCTATATTTTTATTTAATAGCCTATCAGTTAGCCACTCCAAAAAATGCTTCAAAGATATAGGAATATCTCCAAGATTTATAATTTTTGTCGTATTTGAATCAGGTTTTACAATTTCTAGTGGACCCAAAAGCACTCTTAGTTTTTTAAAGTTAGATATTAGACGATCATAATTTTCTATTTCTTCTTGTCTGCTATTAGTAGATATATCATTTGCGGGAGCGGGCGACCTAGGTATCGTACCTTCTAATAGTTGCTTTGTCGCATCTAAAGACAAACCAATGCTTTTTAGAATACTATCAACTAAATCCCCAGCATAGAAAAAGTTAATCTGGCTTTGTAGTGACAGCGGGCTATTATCTTCTTGCTCATCTGCTTCTCCAACCTTTACTTCGCTTACAGAAGCGTTTAAATCTTGATCGGCTTGAGGAAAAGCTTGCCCGCCGTTCCAGATGCCCAAAGATGTTATTTTATCTAATAAGGTGTCTTCGTCATATAACTCACTAGCTCTCCCATATGGACCTCCATTTCCAAAAAGAGGTATATCATCATCCTCTATACTTATACTATAAACCTTCCTTTCTCTTTGAAGCATATTACCAATCAAAGATTTCAATGCTTCAGATTTTTCTTTATTTATCTTTGTCTCTTCTTGTTGACTTTTCTTTAATTCATTTAACAATTCAGTTTCGCATTTTTTATTTAATATTTTATATTGTAACTGCCTTAAAACCTGGAGAGGAGTCTGTACTTCATCAGAAAATATATTAAAGCTGGGATTATCGTAATAATCTTCCATATAAGCCAAATAGCTGATATTCAAGGTCACTCTACCTAAATCATCGATGCCAAAATCATGAACAGTTGGGGTTAGATTTAAAGTTACTGCTTGGTTATTTATACCTTCAAGTACATCGTTAGTAAATATCCCCCTACCAGTAAACATTGGATTTTCCCAGCCAATTACAGCTTTTAATCTAAAATTTAATTTTACCAAATTATCTAATTTTACACCGGCTTCAATTCTATTTGATTTAATGACATTTTCGCCACCGGTCTTTAAAACCAAATCTACATATCGATATGTTTCGCCGGTTAAAGGATCATCTCTCTCATCTAACAATTCTTTGAAAGAGTTTGCGTGTATAGAAATTTTTGCAGTAATACTTTTCTTAATCGCAAATGGGTTGTTACCCTCGTAAGCAAAAGAAAAGTTTTTTAGTCCGACTCCCGGTAGTCTATTATTTTTGTCTTTTAGGAAATCTTGAACATCAGATCTTGTATTCGAGTTAAACTTTATTTCTACTTGCTTTTCTCTATCACAATCCGCCTCTTTATCATCATTATTGATAACTTTATATAGCCGAATCATAGGCTGTAAAGATGACAATTGTTGATTGTTCATTTCGAAGAATGCGTCTTTTGTCGGAGATTGTGTTAAATTATTAATAAAGCCGAATGGCTGTCCTTGAACCATTACTGTCGCATTGTTATTCGGATCGTCCACATAATTATAAGAATTTGAAATATATGGTAGTCTTTTAGTTATAAGATTAGCATCTGTAATATTTGAGCCGGTAATTCCATGATCGAATCTTTCTTTTATTTTCGCTAAATCAAATATATTTGCCAACAAAAAACATTGCTCTTTGAATTCTAAATTTTTATCTTTAAATAAGTCTAAGCCTAAGTCTGATAATTCAATTTCGCCGGCTCTTAGAACTTCTAATAGTTTTTCTGCTTTGCTAATCAATATGCTCCTGCCTGTCGCATATTGTGTTAGGCCGGCAGAACCAGTTTCCCCTGTATCAAATAGTCTTAAATCATCAGAACTTTGGGCATCCTTTAAGTTTTTTTGCAATTCACAAAATTGAATTTCATATAAATTATAAAACTGTTGTCTAATATTTTCATAGTTTGATCCGTAAAAACTGCTTGGCTCTAGAATTGACAATAAATCATCATATTTTGATATTTCGCTTGGTTCTGCATTTAATCTCTCTTGTACTTCTTTTGCTTGGCTTACTGTTAAATTTTTACTTTGTATTTTTAAAAATATCTCGCCATCATTACCAAACTCACCGTAACCATCTGAACCACCAACATCCCAATTATCTGAATTTGAAAGAGATTTTATCTCTTCCTCTGTAAATCCAATAGTCAAGCCTAGTCCTTCAGCGGCTCTATTAAAATCGTACATTGAATCAGCAATATTGCCGGCAACAGTATTAATCAAGCCGGCATTGTTTTCTGCCCATTCTTCTCTTACTTGATCGTAAGTTTTTTCGCCATCATTGGTGTAGTCTCTACACTTTTCTAAAGAAACTTCTGGCATCTTAAACTCCTAAAATATTCAATGTATCTTCTAGATTCAAAGGAATATATAAAACTTTGCCGGTAATAATCTGAGCTTCAATAGCAACGCCATTATACCATGCAATAACCCACCAATATGTAGAATCTCCATAATATTGATTTGACAATTTATAGAATCTATCGCCATATTTCCAGACATGTTGAGTTGTCGTAATTCTTCTGCGCTCTTGTACCGTTGGATTTCTCAATACAGGCGTCTTGAAGTGAGTAATGTTTTTAATACCTCTCTTTTCTCGGAGAGACTTATAATATTCTGTTTCGTCTTTGACTGTGTTGGTCTTTCTGGTTCTTCTGTCGGCCATTTAAAAATCCTTTTTATAGTTTTATTTCTTTTCCATTTATTGTGTTAAGATCACGAAGCTTTGACCTTACTTCATCAAATTCTGCGTCATTCATTGGTGGCCGGTCTTCGCTGGGGCCTTCATCCAATAAAGCTATTGTCTCATCAGCTTCTAATAATCGATTTTCGCCGGCTGTTCTATTAATTGAGGTGCTGATATCGACTGATGCTGCATATGGAAACGCTGGTTCTGTAAATGTTCCGTCTTCTTTCCAGCCAATAGAATGTTCGTGTATTGGAGCAAAGCTTAGCTGAACTTCAATCATTTTTGGCAGTATAGTACCATTTGCTATTTCAAAGACTCCGATTTCATCATTCTCAAGGTTGTGCATAATCGTAACGTTTTGTATAGCCCCCAATAATCCTTTTTCGGCTTCGCTGGATGGCCCATAGCTGCTATAAATAGTGCTGAAAGATTGGCCTGCATCTGGCAAACTTTCTCCTGCCATATTACCGACTAAGTTCATTATTTTTAATCTTGTTAGCGGAGTCTGTGCAATTGTCAGAGCATTGGAATCATCAACATATGCCGGATATAAAAACTGTACCAACTTTTGCGTTTTAGCCAAGTTCTCGTAAGCTTCTCCGGTAGATGATGCTGGAATTCTAAAAGTTAATGCAATTTGTCTGGTTGTGCTGCGAAATGCATAAATTGGATCTGCACGACCAAACACAGCTTCAGCAGCAAAATCAGAGTTGTATGATTCATTAAAGTTTGTGATATATGCTTTAAATTTTAAAGTTGTATTTGAAATCAAATGGTAAAATGATATTACAAAGCCACTATTTGCATAAGCATCACTAGGATCCTGCATTATACCTTCTGAATTATATTTTGCGTAATTAAAATCTGACATAATTTATTCCTTATTGCAGAATGCTGATCTTCTTGATATTTGCGCCTAGAACCTCAACAATAAACTTTTCTAGTTTATCGCCGTTTAAGTTGATTTCCATTGGCTGTCTGACAGTTTGCATTCCGGCATCTCCACCGGAAAATGATGCGTTTGTTCCAGAGTTTGTTGTTCCGGCTAAAGTTTCGGATGCTGCTGGAATTGGAGTTGATTCCATAGTTTTCCCCATCCCTTGCATAGATTTAGAAGTTACTTCGATTTCTCCTCCTAAGTCAGAAAACATTTCTGGCATCATGCCCAAACCTTCGAAGAATGTAGGAGAGTTTCTTTGATGAAATATAGTGTGCATCAATTTGCCAATTCCGATTATTAACGCGGTTATGACGGCAACGACTGCCATTATTTTTAAAATAATAACAGTAAAGGGAAAAAATGCGATGGCTATTCCCGCGCCCAGAACGAAAAATGCCATTGTTAATGTTTCAACAAGCCCAGTAAATTGAGATAGAAAATCATATAACATACTGAATCCTTGAGCCGAATCAGCCAAAAATGACATAACAGAGCTTAGGACATCAATAATAGGTGTCAAAATAGGTACTATATCAGCAAACAATATATTAAGCTTCTCTTGGAAACTAGCGAGAGTCTTTGCTCTTTCAGCAGCATCTTCATATGACTGAGAAGATTTATCAAAACTTTCAGATAATAAATCAGTTTTCCCACTTAATACCAAAGCCAATTCTCCAACATCACTCAACCCAAGAGCTTCTTTATAAAAGTTTTTCTGGTAATATGACATTTCATCAAAAGATAACCCGGCATTTAATACTGCGCCCCTAATCTGTTCAAATCTTTCTACTGGATCCGTACTCATCATAAGATCCATAGCATTTACAAAGTTTCCGCCTAGTGCAGCGTTTAACTTTCCGGCTTGCGTAGCTGCACCTTCAAACGTATCAAACTTTTCAGTAATATTTAATATTCTTTGCATTTCTAAGCCGGTAATCTTAGATGCAATTTGCAAATCTTTAAACGCTTGAACACCTTGATCACCAAATTTGGCTAACTGTCCACCAGCACCAGCAAAATCAGATGCTATTTTACTTGGAGCGACCCCTAACTCTTCAGCAAACTTTTCTAGATTTAACAGTTGCTGTGCCGCACCTTCCGCATTCATTCCCATAGCTTTCGTCATGTTTTGAATACTCTTTGAGAAATCGTCAGTAGAAACACCTAGTTTTGACAAAACTGTTGCTGTATTTGTTAAGCTTTCTCTTGTTTTTTCATTCTGAAAAGTAAAATCTGTAAAGTTCATGAACAGAGAAGTTATCGCAGCACTAGTCTGTTGTATTGTAGCACCAAATTCTCGCGTTTCACCATAAGAATTGCTAAGACTATGTGCAAATTCTCTGCTAGCACCGGTAGTAGCCATGAAAGCGCCTTCGGCATCGTGAAGTTTGACGGCTAAATCAAATATGGCTTTGCTAAATAACATAAAAACGCCAGCCGCTGCCATTGGTGCCATTGCCATAGCAGCAGCGCGAGTACCATTGGCGGCAGTTCCTGCGTCTAAAAGCTTTTTAGTGAGGTTTTTCTCGATTTTACCCCCTAAAGTGCTCATAACTTTGCTAGCTCCACCGGCAAAATCCCCAGAAAACATACTTTTAAATAAGTCTTTTCCTGTGCTGATACTTCGATTTATCTGTTCTTGTTTATTTCGTATACCTTCATATTCTAATTCTTGAAGACGAAGCAGTTCGTTTGCCTTTGTTAACTCTTTATTTTGCTCTTTTAACAGGTTTTTATAGATTTCCTTGACCGAGGCAACATTTTTTTCATTCTTTAATTCTTCTTTTATTAGATCTATATTTTTTTGTATTTCTTTATTTTTTTCTTTCTGTATTTCGATTAGTTCTCTGGCCTTTTTCAAAGACTCAGATTCCAAACGGTTAGCTTCTTCCATTTGTTTATTTTTTTCCAATCCTAGCCTGATTGCTTCTTGTATTTCGTCGGGAGTCATAGACATAGATAAACCCTCTAAACTTTAAATAGTTATTAATACAAAAAGGCTGGAAGACCAGCCTTATATTCATCTTTTTGGTTGATTGCGTTTTGTTAAAGTTTTAGCTCCAGAGTTGCCCTTTTGTGCAGACTCCATCGCCTCTTTCTCATCTTTCAACTGTTTGATAAGTCTTTCTACAAACCATTTTCTCAATCCAACCGGAAGATTGTACGCTTCAGTTAGCGACCAACCACCAGAATACTGTAAAAAGAAAAATTGCTCATAAACATTCTGCATATATTCATTTGTCAGGCCAAAAGAAATCCGCTGAAAGCGGCACCTCCATATCGGCTTCATAGCCGCAGGAAGAACAAACAAAAGTTTGCGTAAGATTAACATTTGGATTTGCTAGTTTATAAGCTGCCCTCAAATATCGTGAGTCTTTAGATGGCAAATTCTCCGAAACATAGCGCCGAGTTTCAATTCTAGAGTCACTGTTAATAGACACCATAATAGCCATTAGCTGCTGCGATACGACCCTTTCTGTGCCTTTATTTTTGTTGCCAGTGTCAATAGACTTTAGGTAGTTTTTCTCCTCTCTTCCGTTCAATAATTTAAAAACAATCGTTAGCTTTGTTGCCGGAAGTATTACCTCAAAAGTGCCATCATCATTGTTGGCAATATCCATATCTGAAATATCTTCGCCACTATATGTATTGGCTGCTTCCAAATCAAATGAATATTGTACTTTAGAACTACATGAAGGACAAGCTACACCAGTCTCGTAATCATTTCCATAACTTGCTCCACGCAAAGCAATGATTAATGCGTTTCTATCTCCAACTAACAAAGAATCTGGATCGATTGATTTGTCAACAATAACGTTTTGAATTACTCTGTCAATCGCTATGCCTTTCTTCAAAAGTGTCTTTGAAGTAAGAATATCTTCTTCTTTTGCTGTCATATGCTTAAACTCTATGACTTGCTGGTTATGCAAAGGATGGTCTTCTGGATAATATTTACCATTTGACGGCAGTTCCGCAAAATCTGTCGGAACTACAAATGAAAAACCCTCTGGCTGTGGTGCCTTCGGGGTTTTTGCGTTGGAACGCATAGGTCCACCCATGCGGTCACTATTTCTTCTACTCAATTTTCACCTCTCGAAAATATTTATGATGTTGTAGCGGTATAATCTACATTGCCCAATTGTGCCCAATCGTACTTGAGGGTAATGCTATATTCTGTTAGATCCTCGCTGCCATAATCCAACTGTCCAAAGTTAGCTTCGGTAATAAACGCATTAAAAAGAGTCCACTCTTCAATTGCAATTCCTGCATCATCTAGCTGGCTTATTTTAATTGCAGTAGAACCACCCATGCCGGCAACTGACTTAGATTTGGAAATAGTGGTCAAGTCACCAGAACTTTGTGGAACACTATATCCGCTATCTTTCAATAACTGAGCCAAGGCATATGCAACACCTTCATTGCCACCCGGATCTACCATGGTAATCTGCACATCACTCCAAGTAATTCTACCGGGAAACTTAAAAGTATGGTTTAAATAAGAATGCTCGGCAGCGCCTACTGTAAAGGAAGGCTTCTGAGCGGTTTTTGCCCAATAGAAATCAGTTGTGCCTAGATCTGATGCATCAGTAAATGCTCCGGAGTTTGAAAACTGAACCTTAAATCTAAAAGATCTTTTTGGGTTATTAATTGAATTGGTATCGGTCCAAAATGTTGCCATTTTATATGTTCTCCTGTGTTATTATATAGTCTGCGACTTTATTTTTAGTCATCGAATGATGCTCCGCTAGAAGCAATAACAAAGTCAATTGCAATATATTCTATAGCTCTTGCTGGCTTGACCATAATCTTAGCATAAAGAATATTTTGGTCAATCAGATCTGGTGTAGTTGTTGATGTATCGAGGATAAGTCGATAATCAGTGATTCCCAATCTGGTTCTAACACTAGCCAACAATGGATCGATTAGAGCCTTAAAGTTGTTCCAAGTAGACTGTACATTCTGCTCGAATAGTACCTGAGTTGATAGAATAGAAATCTGCTTCTTCAAGAAGATTACCAATCTGCGAACATTGATTCTATCGAGAGCAGATGGACGCTCTTGTAGGGTCTTCTGGCCGAATACCACTATTCCCTCTGATGGGAATGAAGCGATTGGGTTAATGCGTGCCTCATAAAGTGTATCACGATCTTTTGAGCTTAAGCGCTCACTTACGCCGCTAACTGGAATTCCTGCTGCACCCTCTGAAAGACCTCCACGATTGAATCCTGCTGGAGCAAACCAGATTTCAGAAGATTTCTCTGAAGAGGCTAAAACACCCATCATAGCAACTGTTGGCGGAACCCATAGAATCTGGCTAGTATTGGCATCAACAGTCTGAACCCATGGGTAGAATGTTGCGCCGTAACTTGAGTCGATTCTGCGAGTCTTCAATGAGTTTGCCGATTGAACTGGTGTGGTTCCGATTCTTTGTGTCTTATCAGCTAAATATTCTTCATGAGAAGGCTTGTATATGTCCGGAAGATCGATAAGAGCTAACGCATCACCTCTTTCTTCACACTTCTCAATCATCATTGAAGTCAAAGAAGTGTTTGTTAGCCCAGGAATAGCCAACAAGTTCATGTTGATATATTCTGGATCGGAAACAGTCTCGATTGCGCGAGTATATGTGTGATAAACGTAGTTGTCATCTTCTGTACTTGTGCTCGTCATAGCACCATTATACACTGGATCCGGCTTGGTGATATCAAATCCATCAAATCCACCCCAAAATGGAGCAGTAAAGCGGTTAATATCCTCGTTCAATAGTGCTTCATAACCATTTACAGCAGAGTAGCTGGTGCCAGCGGTTCTGGAGCCACTCAAGTAGGTATATGTCGCACTGCCGGAAACATTATCCATTGTGAAAATGTATGCATATTCTGAAAGCACATCTGCTGTTGGGATTGTTGGAATTCCCGAACTATCGCCCATTCCGGCATACCACAAACGATGTGGATCAGGAATGCCAGCTTGTGGTGAAACTGTAGCAGCCTCACGCGAAGTTTGCATTCCGAAATATGCTTTAGTCTGATTGGCACTTACATCTTGTGCATCATTCAACAATCTTACAGATGGGAAGTTTAGAGATGCCGTAGCTGCAATTCCCCATGAGGAAGAGATATCTAAAGTTGCTCCACTAGTGTCAGTATATCCCGGAAGTCCAGTTCCCAAAGTAATCATCTTGGAATCTTGAACAGTGCTAGCATTTGCTGCAATTCCAACAGCATTTGCCGGCTTTGGTGGCCCTTGATATCCGAATGGAAGGAGAACTGGATCGGTTGCACCAGCCTCAACATCATCATTCATTTCAATTCTGATATAACGTGACAGATTCGGGAAATCTCCATAAGACTTAAGTGTTCTGCTAGTGCTATCCCACCTTTCATAACGATCACCAATCAACTTGGCGACATAGTTTGGATTAGCTGGATCTAGTGTGCAGTTATCAAATCTTTCTAGAATTTCTTCATTTAAATCTGAGTCAGTAATAGAGCGAATAAGCACGGAGAACGTTCCATATTCATTAGTTGTAGTATTAGACTGGCGAATATTAGCGATTGAAACCTTGCAGTTCTTGTTCAACCACTCTCCATGACCGCGACCAATCAAACGGAAAAGCTTCTTGGCATTTGCTGGATTATAGTTAATCGCAGTACCTAGGTCTTGTCCAATAAACCAACCAGCGATTGCCTCTTGTGAAGGAACTGATTTCATGTTGTGTGGCCCTATTGCACCAGTAGAACCAGATCCAAGACCTACGATCATACCGATTGCATTTGTGCCCGCAGCCAAATCTCTGATTTCTTGCTCAAATGACTCTCCAAGCCAATAATCCTCAAAAGAAGGCGAGGGATAGAAAGCACCAGCAGCAGAAGCCAACTGCGGATTAGTATTGAGAACTTTACGAATATGATTTGAACTATCGTCATCTATATTTACAGTAAATACTTTTTCGCCGTTAGTGTCACCGTTGATTACAAGCTTGAAATCTCCGCTAGCGTCACTCTCTATGAGAGTCGAAGAAGCCTTTACAGCATCAGCGGTAGCAGCAGGCCCAGCCAAAGCACCAGAAAGCTGCACAGAGCCACTCTGTACATAAATAACAGCAGCCAACTCCATTGCGAAAGACCCGGTAAATTCTCCATTGGAAGAAGAAGGGGCGATAAATAATCCATATGCACCACCCGCAGTCGCGCCGTTTGAAAGAGCTATGTTATTCGTCTTCCATCCAGCAGCAGCAGCCGGTGTTGATCCGGCAGCGGCAGAACCAACAGATGTTTCTTGCCCCAAAAGGCGAACATAAGTCAAAGGTGCTACATTTGCATTTAAAAACGCTTTTGCTGCGTAGGTACCGTACATTGGAGACTGATAATTACCATTACCATTTCGGTAAACATCACCGCCTCCATTTCCCGGCACAGTGTCGCCAAACATCTCAACAAATTCAGAGTAAGACTGAACCTTGATTGGCTGCATCGCTAGACCTCTGGTCGAACGACCAATAACGACAGGTCCGATAGCGTCGGCTCCCTGTGGAGTGTAGGAATTATCAATCTCATTGATAAAAACTCCAGGCGATACAAATTTAAAACTAGTAACTGGCATTATTTAAAAACTCCCTTTATATACAACTTTATAGTTGCCCTTGTAATCATATTTAAATAGTAAGTCAGGAGCCAAAAGGGTGTTTTTTAAGTTTTCTCAGGAAGTGATTTTGAAAAAACCTTCATCATCTTCTTTTACGGTGCTTTCCATTGGGAAAGTTATTTCAACAAAATTCTCTTCTACTTTAACTAATTGCCTGTCGTCGTTTTCGCCTTCTCCGATTAAATACCCCAAAACCCTAATAGTAATATCAGTTGTATACATTCTGTTTTCTTCGGCCAAATTGGCTACATTGTTACTTTGTGCAAAGTTCTGCTCAATAAAAGCCTCGTATTTGTGACCATCTCTATTTAAAATAAAAGAATTTATCTGACCAGTTCTGGAAATGAATGGAGTGACCAGTTGATTCATCTGCTGTTGATATTCAGTCTTGATTGAAATTTTATATTCTATATTTACATAAACTGGTATCGGTATTGAAAGAGTTTGGATGACAATCTTTTTATTTATTCTCGGATAATACTTTTGTCCTGTTCCTGATGTGTAGTTGGTTCTTCTGGTATTTTCAACGACTGCAAAGTTTCGTGTTTTATCTTGTACAACTCTTTTCGCAATCACAACTCTTCCTGATCTTCCATCTTTACTATTAGAAAAAGTGTGTGCTTGATAAGAGCCTTTTCTGGCAGGGTCTTTTGTGATTGTCGTTCTTTCAATGCTAATCAATGGAAGTTTAAATGCGCCGTCAATATCTCTCAAATCTTTATCATTTTTAATTTGAAAAGAACGCTCCGGAGACTGCCAAAGAACAGGCACTTTTTTCCAGCCCTCATTGGTGGCCGCTGCCAGTTTTAAATCGTCTGTAAGCCATTCTGTGATAGAATAATCAATGGTTTCAATCGTAGATGAGAGCATGCCAATCTCTGAAAGCTTTAAATCGGAATTCGGAGGTAACATAGCAAAATCAAAATTCTTAGGTAGCATCAAACATCCCCTTTCTAGCTCTCTTACATGTGGCGACTATCTCAAATTCTTCCCCGGCTTGACCAAATAATAGTTTTGGCTCTGACAGTTTTACTATCTCATGATAGTTTCCATTATATAGTACGAAATCTCCTTCGCGTACATATATATTTTGATCTTCCTCTAAACGTCTTTTGTGAAAATGCACATTAATTTCCCAAGCTTTATCAATTCCAGCGCCTTCCAAATAGACAGTTTCGAACTGTGTATATTCCACTAACGCATAAACTCTTATTGGCGGCAAATATGTTTTCTCAATTGCTTCGCCGTATAATGGGTGAAAGTTGGTAGTACGCAAATCAATTGAATAATAAACAATCTGCTGACCAATTATCTTTTCGATAAGTTCGTCGTTGACTTGCTTAACTAAGTCTCTTTCTTTTTTACCTAAAAATAATGGAGGAGGGGGTGCTGCTGGTCTAGACCATTTGTTATCTTCTGACATTTATTTAACCTCTAAAATACTTTGACAGGATTGCTTCAAGAGCATCGTGCATTTCATTTTCCAATTGTATTGCTTCTTCTTCTGATATATCAATATTCATTGGTAAACGAACTCTTACACCAACAACGTTATCTTTTATTTCCATGTCATAGAAGGAACCCGGCGTAAGGCATTTACGCTCTTCATCTGGTTTTTTAATATAATCTCTCCAGTTTTCTATTAACAGCTTCATCTCTATTACCCCACGAAGATTGGAAGAGGAGAATGCTTAAGCGTTTGTGCAGTTGCTTCTGTTGTTTCTGCATCGATTTTAGCTAGTTCATTATATTTTATCTTATCTATAATCTCTTTCAACTTATCCTTTAAGTTCTGTTGCTCTTCTTTGGCTTGAGATAACAGTTCTGAATGATTCAGTGTTACACTTTCACCAGGAATAGGCATTGTGGTAAACTTTCCTCTGATCTGGCCTAGCATTTCTTTACACAACGCTAAAGCAAACTTGCGGATCCACTGTTTACCGATTGCATTAATATTTTCATACGGAAGATTATCAAAAGGTAGTGTGTTGAAGTTATTTATTCCAGTCACCCCATCGTCGTAATTAGCATTTGTCTCCCATCCATCTGTTTTGTCTACATAAAAGTTGACCCACATGCGATCTTGATGACCGTCAAAGCCATAGTTGCCGGGAGTAGGAAACAATCTAAGCTTATTGTCTTTTATTTCATATGAATAATGAGAAGTTCTTGTATATATTGAATCCTCATACATTATTGCTTGCAGTTTATTTTGCCATGTAGGAATAACTTCAAATGTGGAATCGTCAGCGAACTGACCATAAGTTGAATAGTTGCCGACAACACCGACTCCTCCATAATATCCGTAAAAACGCCACATCGCTCTGGGAGAAATATAATTGACTTTTGTAATTATTACTCTCTTATTTCCTACAGCCCCAGAAAAGTCAACAGCATTACCACCATCATCCAAACCGGTAGCCGAAGCTCCGGATATAATAGTCTGAAGATCATAATCTTGTTGATTTTTAATCGGCTTAAAACTAGCTGAATATATCGGTATTGTTCCGCCAAATCCAGCATCTGTTGCAAGAGCATCGCCAACTTTTCTAGCATAGCTGAACTGAAATCTAGGATATGCTAGATTTACATTTTCTGGACCCGTTAACCTTTCTCCTCTGTGGTCGAAAGTTCCCGTCGTTTGACCCAAAACATCTGATAGCATATTCTCACTTTGATGCAAGTTGACAATATATGAATACTCTAAGCATGCCTCTTCGTAAGCTGCATACACATTTGATGGCGTTAACTCAATATCGACAACATCGCCACCAAGCTTTCTATAAACGAAGTTTACTTGTGTGGCTGCACCAGTTAAAAATTCCGCAGATGATGTATACATGCCATATGGCAATGTAGCAGCAACATCGGCGGGATCTCCAGTTTGTGTTAAAATGATTGTACTGGTTTGAGATACCGGGGTAATATCTGGCATTGACAAGGTTTCCTATAGATGGTATAATTCTATAGTAAGTAGTTTTAGAATTACAAAAACCTATTCTTTACTTTTTGTAGTTGTCTTCTTACGTGTGGTTCTTGTGCGCCTTTTTTTGACTGGCTTCTTTTTTGGAATGTCTTCTATAACCGGCTCTGCCTTCACTTCAATAACTGGTGGAGGTGCTGGTTTTGTTTCTACAACCGGTGTTGGTTTTGTCTTGACTTCTACAGTCGGCTCTTTTACATCTTCTGTTTTATACAAATAGCTATGCTTTCTGCCGAATTTGGTTTTAGCCGCAAACACTCTTCTTTTCTTGCCCATCTTATGCTCCGTTGTTAAATGGTTATAGAAGTAAATAGTTTGGTACAAAAAAACCCCCCCAATCCGAAGAAAAGGGGGGGCTTGGTTTTCTGATCTTAAAATTTAGTTATTATGCTAGTCTGTAAACAGTATATGATCCTGCCCCAGCTATCGCAGTAAACCTCAGTCTAAACAACCCACTACCTTCGGAGTCTCCGACTGCTACGCCCGGAGTCTTCACGCCCATGAAGCCAACTGCGGTGCCATTGGTCCCCATGGCCAGTGTAATTATTTCATCGGCGGTCGCTGTGCCCGTATTAATGACTGAAAAATCAATACAATCTCCTACAGCAACATCAGTTACGCCGGCAACTGCGTCAGCGGCTGTTGGTAAAGTAAATGTTCTATCTGCCGCAGGGTCAGCTTCTAAAATCCCCGTGAGTAAATGTGCGATAGTTACAGTGTGATCTGACGCAGACGAGTCCGTATGCGCTGGCCATTGTGTCACAACGCTCGGGATCTTTGCTGCGGCATCATATCCTCTAAGAAATGCTGATCCGCCATCAACTTTTAATTTGCCGGCAGAGATTGTGCAATTGCCGGCAGTAACAGTTATACCCAGATCTGAAATCAATGAATTAACTGTAACGTCGCTACCTTCTAGATCTAGTGCTCTATCTAAATTCTCCATTAGAGCTTCCATTCTTGCAAGCCCGACTCGTTTTGTACCCATAGTTAAGAACCCTCCCTTTATAATCATGTTCTGATACTGGTTTATTTCAGCAGTACGCAGAGGTAGCTCAATAGTCTACCCAATAACTAGGTTGAATGTTTTGTCCATTCAAACATAAATAGTCTTCTTCTCTAGCTTAAGCACATATAATAAAAAACC
>TARA_R110000851_G_scaffold106605_3_pt1 | contig 17692 bp, 14 predicted proteins | sample TARA_R110000851 | Tara Oceans TARA_R110000851 (sample SAMEA4397627) | marine metagenome | biome: Polar Biome; feature: [DCM] deep chlorophyll maximum layer (ENVO:01000326); material: water (ENVO:00002006), including particulate matter (ENVO:01000060) such as... | depth 17 m
TTATGGCAAGAAAGAAAAGCAGTAATAACTACTTTACAAAAGAAACAGAAGACTACATAGTTAAGTATAACCTCTCAGAAGATCAAGATTACAGGAACAGTATATTTACAGAATTTATATACTACCCGTTCTATAAGTTAGCAGAAAATATAATACATACTTTTAAGTTTTACTATACGGATGTAGATCAAATAGAAGACTTAAAGCACGAAGTAGTATCGATGTTGCTTGAAGAGAAGATAATGAAGTTCGATTCAACACATGGAGCAAAAGCATATTCTTACTTCGGGACAATAGTTAAAAGGTGGTTGATTAATTATAATAATAAGAATTATAAAAAGCTTAAGAGAATAGGGTCTTTTGAAGATATGGAGGAAAGCTATGAAAATAGCATAGGAAAAACAGATTTAACAGGATTAACATTACAGCAATTTCTAGATATATGGGTAGATAGAACCGATAACGAATTAGAGGGGATGTTTGCTAAAGAGAGTGAAAGGAGAATAGCAGATGCTATACTTACAATATTTCGTAAGCGTTACGATATAGATATGTTTAAGAAAAAAGCATTGTATATATACGTTAGGGAGATGACAGACTGTGAAACCCCCCACCTAACCAAAGTAGTTTCGATATTAAAAGAAGACTTCTATAAGCTATACGGAGAATATAGCGAAAACGATAGATTACAGATAACTTAACTGTAATATATTTATATATAAAGCGATGGAGTCGAATAAAGAAATATTTGCAGGTAAGAGCTTATCTAACCTTTTTGAAGAAATTTACACAAACTCTAGAGAGACTAAATCTCAAGTTAAAGGTTTGATAGGAGAGTTAAAGCCACTTATAGAGAATATAGGTGATGCTACTCTTCTTGTGCCTATGATTAAAGAGTATATGGAAATAGGAGTAAAAAACGATGAACACTTAATTAAACTTGCAACAGTAATCCAGAGATTTGAAGCACTCGAAGCTAAAGGAAGTGATGGAGACCCATTCGACTTCCATGCAGAACTTCAAGACTTATTAGAACAATCTGAAGAAGTAAAAGAAGAGGTGCAAGAAAAACCAGAAGAGGAATAGATGGGACAGTACAGTAGTTTTTTTGGCAGTAACACTAGCAAAGGGAAGGGCAATACGTCCTCTTCAAGTGCTAACCGATCGTTCGGTAGAGTTTTAGATATAATACTAGATGAGTCTCATCCCCAATACAGCAATAAAGGGGGAGCTAAATCTATTAACGGTGTCTTTTTTAAATATCAAGGAAATGACACTTCAGAAGATACAGCAGGTAACCAAAACTTCGCATATCAAGGGACAGGTCAAATTAAGACAGTACCGGTAGTAGGAGAAATTATCAAGATAGATTCAGAACCTACCTCTAATAAAACTAAAATCGCTCAAGTAAATACTAAGTATTATTCAAAAATAGTTAACATATGGAATAGCCCTAACTCTAACCCGTATTTAAATATATACGCGAATAAGACGTTAGATATAGACTCAGGAGGTGACTTTACTGAAGAAGCTACAATAAATCCAATTAAATCTGCATTAGGAGATCTTCAAATTGAAGGGAGACAAGGACAATCCCTAAGGTTCACAGGAGCTAAGGGAGCAGCAAATCCATTTGTAGACGATACTAACAAAAGTAAACCCGTAATAATAATCAGCAACGGTCAAATAGAGACAGAGGAAGGATTTACAACAATAAGTGAGAATATAGATGAAGACCTTTCATCCTTATACCTTGTATCAGATCACACAATACCCCTCACACAAGCCAACGATAAAAGGAGAGCATATGACACCCCTCCTATAAGAGCAAATGAATTTAAAGGCAACCAAGTACTATTAAATTCCGGTAGAATATACTTTAACGCTAAAACTGATGATATACAATTATCAAGTATAAGTTCAATAGGATTAAACACAGGAGGATCGATAAATATCGACGCAGAGCAGTACATATGTCTAGATGGACCTAGAATACTATTAGGAGAAAGAGCAAGAACAGCTTCCGAATCCACTAGAGAACCAGTACTACTAGGGAATCAAACAGAGCGATTATTAGAGACATTATTCAATATGCTTAAAGCAATGGCTAGGGATATGGCTAAAGCAAAAACCGTAAAAGGACATCCAATCCCACTACTTAACAAAAGAGGTATCCAGATGCAACCAACAATTAATGCATTACAAAGACAGATAAATCCAAACGGCCCATCAAAAATAAAATCTAGAAAAGTATACACAGAGTAATGGCAATACAATCACAAATATCAGCAATTGTAGCCTCACAGACAGGCAAGATACAAGGAGAGCTTGAAGCTAGAGTACTATCAGAAGCTTTTAGTATAACAGATAAGTTTAGAAACGAATGCCCTACTATAACAGGTTTAGAGAATATAGTAATCACTAAAAACACACTACTGAAAGTAGTGAATAGCTTTAGCAAAACAACTAACAAGTTCGGCTCACTAGCAAAATCCCTACTACCTATAATACAAGCCGCAAAAGCACTAATCAGCCTACTTAAAGCAGATCCAACACCTATCGCAATAGGAATCCCTCCTGCTAAAGATTGGGGAGGATTGATAAACTCCAAAACATCTGGTAATCAAAACTCCTCTGCTGACAGGCTTAGGAAGGTAGATAAACTCCTCGAAGCAGTAGAAGATGATGTAGCATCTATAAAAGCATTAGTAGGGGATGTAGATCCTAGTTTGAATCAAGTACGAAACGTATTAAACTCTATAGACACTAATATACTTAACTGCATAGTTGATATTATAGATACCACTGAAAATACAACCGATACCGGACAGTTAATAACAAGTGATAATATTACAGCTGAAACAGCAGCAACCACAATCGGAAGCGTAGTAGGTCCATTCACAATAGCACAATCCTCGACATCTGGAACAGGTACAGGAGCAACATTCACTATAACAGGAGATGGTGCCAACGCTATATCCACTATAATAGTAGCTGCTACGGGTACTGGATATGCAGTAAACGATACTATTACAATTACATCCGTAGATTTAGTAAGAGCTGGGTTTACAAGTGTACAAGGCGGTATAGTAGGTCAAGTACCACAAGACGGTATAGAAACTCAAAGAGCAACAGGAGCAACTGCAGATATAGTAATAACAGTTTCTACCCCAATGATACAAGGTAGCAGAACTATTAACATAGCCGATATTAGAAAAAACCTAAACAGTAACACTGAATCACTTACAGCAAATCAAGTAAGAGTAAAAGAATTACTAACGAAAATACAACCCTCCGAAAACACAGACTCAGGAGAGGTAAGTGCAGAAGAATTCACCTACACAAACCCTCAAGGAATCTCATATACCTTAGAAATACAGACTATTACAGAAATTAACAGAGTAATCCCCGGACAAGAAAGTAGTTTCCTTGTAGAGACAGAAAAAGTAGGGGTGAGTTTTATAGCACCTAAACGGTATGCTCAAGCAAAAAATAAAAACGGAGTAGTAATATTAAGAGGGCCAGCCTCTTTTAGTGCAGACACACAAATACTATTAGATGAATTAAAATTCAAGTTAGATAATCAACTTGCATAACACAACTATTTATAATTATGAAACTAGACCAATTAAGGAAAGTCATACGAGAAGAAGTAAAGACAGCAATTAAAGAAGAGTTACAAGAGATAATGAACGAAGCAGTCAGAGCTGCCTCTGAACCAGAAAAACAAACATTCTACGAAGAAGTAGTACCAATGCAGCCAAACAAAACAACAGACCCTATAATGGAGATGTTAAACCAAACAAAAGCTACAATGACTTCAGACGATTACAGAACAGTAACTTCTGCAACATCGAATATGGTGCAAAAACCTAACTTTGCCTCTATGATGGCAGAGAATATGGGAATGAAAGAAAACGGAGTAGAACCAGGGTTAGATATATCGCAATTTGACTTCGTTAAAAAAGCAGGAGCAATATATAATAAATCAGTAGAAAACGATAAACAGAAACATGGCATTTAATAGGAGAAGAATAAATCCATTAGATTTACAACCAAGGAAAGCAATAGGAGTCTCCCTACCATTCTCCGGTGACGCTGTATTTATATCTACGTACCAGACAAAAGATGCAATAAAAACTAATATAATAAATTACTTCCTTACAGGGGTAGGGGAAAGGTATATGAATCCAACCTTCGGAACTCCTCTACGTAATCAACTTTTCGAAAACATCACACAAGATAGTCTAACAAATGTAAAAGATATTATTAGACAAGGTTTATATTTATATTTTCCAAACGTATCGCCATCCAAAATGGAAGTAGAAGGTACACCAGACAGTAACACAATATCGTTTTTTATGAGCTACTCTATTAAAGATACAAACATAAACGACGAATTAACTATAAACTTTGAGATATAATGAATCAAGACAGAAATATAAAGTATATCAATAAAGAGTTTGGAGACTTTAAACAAGAATTAGTAGACTTTACTAAAAATTACTTCCCAGACACCTATAACGACTTCTCTCCAACCTCTCCAGGAATGATGTTTATAGAAATGGCTGCATACGTAGGAGATGTATTATCCTTCTATCAAGACATACAACTACAAGAAACATTTCTACAATACGCTAAAGAACCAGGAAACCTGTACGATCTAGCATATATGATGGGATATCGCCCAAAAACCACAACAGTAGCGGAGGTAGAGGTAGATATAACTCAAAATGTAGGGGTGGTAAATACAGATGAACCGAACTGGGATCAAGCTTTAACTATAGAACAAAATGCTATACTCAGATCTGACTCTACAGGGAACGTACCTTTTATAGTAGATAAATCAATTGACTTTTCTTTCTCTAGCTCCTATACCCCTACTGAGGTAACAATAGCGTCAATTGATGGAGGAACAGGTAACCCTACAGAATTTACACTTAAGAAGAAAGCTAAAGCAGTATCAAGTACAGTAAAGACAATTACTCAAGTATTTACTACACCAGAGAAGTTTACAACAATCACCGTAGACGATACAAACATTGTAGGTATATTAGATATTATAGATGAAAGTAGTAATATATGGTACGAGGTTCCATTCTTAGGACAAGAAACAGTGTTTACTGATACAGTAAACAGTAGTGGTGACTCTAATCTAGTACCTTATGTATTGAATCTCGAAAAAGTTCCTAAAAGATTCGTAACAAGATTTAACTCTCAAGGACAGCTACAAATACAATTCGGAGCAGGAGTAATAGGAGGTGATGACAGTACATTCACCCCTGACCCAACAAACGTTGGACTTGGAGACTCTACAGGAATATCGACCTTAGATAAAGCTTACGACCCTTCTAATTTTTTATACACTAAAACCTACGGAGTAGCACCAGCCAACACGACACTAACTATAAGGTACTTAACTGGAGGAGGAATAGCTGCAAACATACCAGCTAACACACTAACAGAGTTCACCGCTACAGTAACTGCCACCGACACCACGTATGAAAACACCCTCGCATTCAATAACCCAGAAGCTGCTACTGGAGGTAGAGATGGAGATTCGATAGAAGAGTTAAGACAAAATTCATTAAGGTCTTTTGCAGAGCAAGGTAGAGCAATAACCCTACAAGACTATACTGTACGAGCAATGTCACTACCATCAAAATTCGGATCAGTTAGTAAAGTATATGTAACTCAAGATGAATTAAACAGCGCAAAAAACGTTACAGATGGGATTATAGATAGTAATCCTCTAGCACTATCCTTATATGTATTAGGCTACGATAGTAACGCAAAAGTAATCGCCGCAACAGATAATTTAAAAGGTAATTTAAAAACATACCTTGCTAACTACATACCAGTGACAGATGCAGTGAACATAAAAGATGCTTTTATTGTTAATATAGGAGTTAATTTCGATATACTAGTTCGACCTAACTATAATAGTAGAGATGTAATACTGAAATGTACAAATACGTTAATAGATTACTTTAACATAACTAAGTGGAATATTAACCAACCAATAAACATCTCCGATTTATATAGCGTACTCGACAGAGTTACTGGAGTACAGACAGTCCAGAAAGTAGAGATTATAAATAAACAAGGAGGGAACTACTCAGAATACGCATACGATATAAAGGGAGCAACAAGAAACAATATTGTATACCCTTCCTACGATACGATGATTTTTGAATTGAAACTCCCTCAAGTGGACATTAAAGGTAGAACAACAACATTATAACTAATATAAAATGGCAGTATATAGAATTTTTCCACAACAAGACACTTTTATATTTACAGAACAACCAACCGGTAATGCAGGTAAGGATGAGGTAATAGAGATAGGTGGGTATCCAAACTCAACAGTAATAGGGCAAACCAACCGCATACTTACTCAATTTGCAGATACCGAGGTAAACAATGTAGTTGATAACATAATAGGAAACACAGATTTTAGCTCAAGCATACACCTCTACCTCGCCAACGCTAGCGAAATACCTTCTGAACTAACTATATACGCCTACCCCGTATACATAAACAACAATAGCTGGGATAACGGAACAGGTAAATTCGGAGACTTCCCTATAAATACAACAGGGGTAAGCTGGGAATATATAAAAGCAAATAAAACCACTGCCTGGCCTACAAGTGCACACCCTGCATTCGTAACTAGCTCCTCTCCTGCATCACTACCAGGAGGAGGAAACTGGTATACTGCATCTAACGGGGAGTCAATGGAATTTTCACAAACACAGACCCTTACCTCAACGTATGACCTGGATATTAACGTAACAGCCGCAGTTAAACAAATGTACAATAGTACGTTAACTAATAACGGATTTATCATTAAGCTACAAGATAACTTAGAGTTTAACACAAGTAGTTCAATTAGGCTAAAATACTTCGGAGAAGATTCAAATACAATATATCCCCCATATTTAGAAATGCAATGGGACGATAGTACATACACTACCGGCTCACTATCACTACTGACAACAGACCAATCAACAATCGGTATAAAAAATAATAAAGGAGATTACCCGGACACAGGAAAACAGAGATTTAGAATTTCTGCAAGACCACAATACCCTGCAAGAGCATTCACCACCTCCTCCGTATATCTAACTGAATATGCTCTCCCCTCTGCATCGTATTGGGGACTTAGAGATGAAAATACTGAAGAAATGGTAGTTGATTTTAATACAGATTTTACTAAAATTAGCTGTGACTCAGAAGGAGCATTTTTTGATATTTACATGGGAGGGTTGCAGCCAGAGAGATATTATCGTATATTAATTAAAACCGAACTAGACACTAGTACAGTAGTGAGAGATGGTGATAACGTATTTAAAGTAGTTAGAAATGGCTAAAGAAAACATTAACATACATAGAGAGCTCTATAAAAAAACAGAGATAGTCACCTTAATAGATACAGAGTTTAAGACATTCACTAAACCCGTAGAGGGAGTAGATACAGATACAATAGAAGAACTATTTAGACTGTACGACAAACTATTTTACACTATCCCTGCAGAAGGAGAAACAAACTCTCACCAGTACCTATTAAATAAAAGCTCAGAACGAACAACCTTAGATAGATTCTCAGAAGACATAGAACCTCTATTAAACGAGATCTCAGAACTAAGACGAGAACTACTAGCTAGCGATGAAAGACAATTCGAATTAGATAGGAGTACTGAAAATACATTAAATAACCCGACATAGTAAATGGCTAAGATAGAACACAGTATAATAAAGTTAAACGCCGATACCTTCTCTAACTTAGATAGTATATCTCAAGAGGATGCAAACCTACTTGAACCAGTAGATATAATAAACACATTTGTTACAGAGGATAATTTTATAGAGCTAAACTACTTTTCTTTAAATAACGAAATACTTAACTCTATAGAGGACTATACAAACTACTCTATACTTACAGGAGACACAATTAACGGTAAAAAAGGAACTAAAGAGATATCCATAGATGTATTAGAGGACTTTAAACAATACAATTCAAACTCCTCCGAAGCTATTGCACTCTACAACTTCTTAGACTACTCCTACTCAGATAAGAATTCTACAGAAGATTTCTATATTGAAAGTATATCACCAGATAGAACCGAAATTCGATTAGTATCTGTAAACCTCCCTGCTATTAGTGTACAAAAGTACACTGATACACTTATTGAGAAAAGAAAAAACACCCCATACGCTTTAGAGTTATTCTTATACGAAGGGAGTAATACATTTTATTCAATAGTAAATATAGATATAGAAGCTTTTAGAAACACTTTCGGAGTACTTCTGAAATTGCTAGAACCACTCCCACAAGAAATTGCTTTAAAAAGTAGATTAAATATAGTAGAGAAAGTATCTGAATCTGTAGCATATAGAATACTCACAACTATAACAGAAATCGAAACACCTCCTCCATCTCTTCGAGGAGCTAATTTTGATGTAGAGATAGAAACTCAATCAACAGAACCATCTGAATACTTCAACTACGACGAATTATTTAGCTTCCCTGCTAACAATACTAACAGACAACTAAACTCATTATTTAACGATAAAGGAGCTGAACTAAGTATAGATTATACCGACTACACTAACTTTATAAACTTCTCCTCTGCTGAAGAGAGAGTGTTAAACTTTAAATACAAACTAGACTTAATTGAAAGCTACCAAACAAGTTTAGACTCAATAAACTCCACAACAGGCTTAGGAGTAACAGGAAGTGCACTTTATTTTGAAAACTTACTAAATGGAGTAGTAGATAACTTAGATCACTATGAAAAACACCTATACTATGAAAGCGGATCATCATCATGGCCAAAGTCTAATAGTTTAGTCCCGTACATAAACGAACTATCATCTACATCTGAAGCAACTACCTGGTTTACCAATCAAAAACAAGTAGCAGTACTATACGATGCGCAGAACCCAGATATACTCACAAACACAATACCTGCATACTTAAAAGAAGATACATCTAACGAACCATATAATTTATTTATAGACCTAATTGCTCAGCACTTCGACAACATATGGGTATACACAGATGCTGTTTCAAAAAAATATAATGCAGATAATAGATTAAATAAAGGTGTTTCCAAAGACTTAGTAGAAGATTTGCTTAAGAATTTTGGAATAAAACTGTATACAAGTAATCGCTCAACAGCTGACTTATATAGGTACTTTACTTTAAATAGCTATGATCCAGGAGAAGAGATTCTACCAGGAGGAATTATAAGTGGGAGCCTTACTACTCCGATATCTCAACAAGACTACCATAGAGAGGTAAATAAGAGAATATACCATAACCTACCGTTACTACTAAAAAGTAAAGGTACAGAAAGAGGAGTTAGAGCACTTATTAACTGCTTCGGAATCCCTTCAGACATACTTAAACTTAAAATATACGGTGGACAATCCGTAAACGACCTACCATTTTTCGGAGGTGAGCAACCATTTACAAGCTCGTTAGATAAAATAAGAACTAACAATACAGGAAGTATAGTGGATGGAAATACACTATCATACTACACAACTATAAGCAGGTCTACTAACGATATAACTCAAGACCTACATAGGATAGAAATAGGATTCTCCCCCTCAGATAACATAGACAACTATATAATATCCCAATCTGCAGTACTATTCCCAACTTCTACATTCAATATAGACAACTACATCGGTGACCCGAGAGATATTAGTACTAACTCATACCATAGTCTAGACATCTACAGAAACACTATACTAGATGGATTAAGTAGATACGAAGTAGAAGACTTTATAAGGTTAATAAAGTTTTTTGATAATAGTATCTTTAGAATGGTTAAAGATTTTATACCTGCTAGGGTAGTTGCAGATACAGGGGTAATTATAAAACAACATTTACTAGAAAGAAATAAAGCGATATCCCCAGTACTATCCTGGACACAGCCAGAATACTCTAGCTCCCTACAGACAGGGTTTATCACCGGCTCTAATGCTAAAGCTTTCGACTCAATAGGAGAAGGTAACGTAGACGGACAATCCAGAACGAACTACAACTACTATGTACAGACCCCTGAAGGTATCCGAATAAAAGAAGACCAACTACACGATGAATCTAAATTTGACGGAGAATTCAGCGGCTCATACTTTAATATAACAGACGGAGAATTAAATAGAGCTAATAAATTTAAAACTCTTAGATATGATACTGTAATATATTCCGCCAGCTTCTACGAGTTTATTCCAGGAGAAGCCTGTGACCTACCCACATCACAACAAAGTATAGAAATATACAACGCTAAAGTAAACCTCACCGCTCTACAAAATTACCCACTACCAAACCTATTCAGCAACCCGAACGGAATATATACCTACAATGTAGATAGCGTTAATGTACCTTCCCCATTTACTTATAACTTCGTACCTTCAACCGGATATGGAGGCTATACACAATACCAGACATTTGAAGTAACAGGAAGCGGATCACAGTACAGCACGGAGTGTACAAGTAGTAGAGATGTACAGGTTGTATACTGTAATATGGCAAAAGTAGTTGCAGAAGCAAGACCTGGAATACCGTTACAGCTAACCCCTCAAAACACTAGTGTTGATATAACATCATGGTGGAGAAATACAAACGCAGACAACTTCCCAAATCATACAGCAAACGTAATAAGGTATGACATATACAATAATAATACACTAATCTCGGAAGGTATAACTGCTGCAGCTGCATCCCAGTACAACTTTAGTAGCTTTGCCTCCTCAACTGTTCAAGTACGTATATATGAACCTACCATGCCAGGCGCAAGCTCAACATACGGTCAACCAGGTCCAAGTGGTTGTTTCTTAGACTATGAAATCCCTTTCGGTATATGTACATTACTACATACAGGGCAAGTCATAGGACAGACAGCACCAAATACAGAAGCACCTCCTGGAGGTAGAGCTTATGCATCTTACATAGAACCGTTTAACTTCCAGGGAATAGATAGTACAACAAAATACTATGCTAGACTAACATGGGACGCTAGTTCAAACACAGGAGATAATGCTAGTATTCAATCAGCCTGGCATGAAATTACAAACACAACAGCAGTATCTTCAGGAGTAAGAAGCGTTCCAACCGGAGACATATACAGAGTAACAATTGCAGCACAAGGAGGAATAGCTGCACTAGACACCATCACTGTAAACAACACATTTAACGGATATACTTCCTTCACCGCACTAGTTAACACTACAAGTGTAGCCAGCACAGATATTAAAATACAAATAAAAGCAACATCACTAACCGGGGTATGCGAAGAAAAAACCATGTCAATAGGTTTAATACCCAACATATCTCCACTAACCTACAAACAAATATCACTATTTGTAAACAACTCCGCTCAAAGCTCCTGCTGTGTAGATGCAATAAACCTATACTACTCTACCTCAAACCCATCAGAATTTGCAGACTTTAATACCCCACCATCTGCAATATACACCGACTCAAGCGGTACTACCGCAGCACCATCCGCGTATTATAAGAGTGCTGCAGGATGGACAAGTACAACTACAGGTACAGCAAGATATTGGAATAATGCAACAGAAACGTGGGGAGACGTATACGATTGTACTCAAGAAGGAACAACATGCTCCTAATTATAATAAATAATAAGAAATGACAGAAGCAGCTTTTATATACATGCATACAGATAGTATTGTAAATGCAAGTACTAAAATAAGTCTTAATATTACAGAGACATCCGAACTAGCAGTGTTCAATGGCGCTAGAAGCAACCCTGACCCTAGCGGTACAGTAACTAGTATAATACTCGGTCAAAGAGCCTTTTCAGTAAACGGGGATGAAATTAACACAGATTTAAATAACGTATTAGAACAAGTAGAGAACATAAAATTTACATTTAAAATCAACGGTCAAGACGACATTATATTTAATGAAGCAATAACTGATAGAGGTTACTACGGACCTACTGTTGCTAACGGTAACCCGTTCTTCTACTTTCAACTCTCTCCATTTATAATAAAGAATTATCAGGATCCTCCATACGTAACCGAACTATACCAGTATCAACCAGTTCAGATCTCACTAACCCCCTACCTACTAGACATTACATTCGGGTTTAGCGAGTACAACGCTGTAATAGGAAACGCAACAGAGAATAGAAAATCAAAAATAAGAGTAGAATCAACTAGAGTTGAAGATAGTATATTGCCTACCAACTGGGAAGCAATTATATCCGGATCCGCATCTCCTGCAACAATTCAGGACAGCATGTATGAAGATACAGGATGGATTAGAGCTAGATATAACGGAAGTACAATAAACTCTAGAGGTAATGCAGGAGTCTCTCCAGCATTCACCGGAACACCTTTTCGAGGAGAGGTATTCACAGGTGATACAGATAATGCATTTATATGTTCTACCTACAGAAAAGAGCAAAATATAACAAACCTACTTCATACATCCCCAACCCTACTCCCAACCTTCGTCTCTAGCTCACTAGGAACCGAACTACACTCTGCAATCGCAGATAGAACCTCTACTACTCTTGTACTAACACAATTCCCTGAAACAGGATCGATTGAAGTAGGAAGTATACTCCTAATCGCTAATTCTGACCCAGCCGTCGGAAACGGATACGAATTATTTTTAGTACGTAAGACAAAAGCAATACCACCACAATTAAGTATTACTGTACAGAGGGGTTACGCGAAAACAATAGCTACAGGTCACGACATCTCAGCACCGGCATTTATAGTATCTCCTTTCGATATATTTACGTTTGAAAGAGATAATAGAGACTATATACGTTTAATTAGTAACGCTAAAATACTAGTACAAGGAAACAATACAGTAGTAGATACAGATAGGTTCGGGAATATAATTAGTAAATTTGAATGCGAGTACCAAGAGTTTATAGTAGCTCCTTAGTACCTTAAGCAAAACAGTAAAATAAGATATTTATAAAATATAGAACAATTATAACATGGGATATTTAGACAATTCAATTGTAACAGTAGATGCAATACTAACAAAAAAAGGTAGAGAGTTACTCGCTAGAGGAGACGGCTCTTTTAAAATAACACAATTTGCACTAGCAGATGATGAAATAGATTATACTTTGTATAATCCAGATCACCCACTAGGCTCTCAATACTACGGACAAGCTATAGAGAATATGCCTTTACTCGAAGCATTTCCTGATGAAACACAAATCATGAAGTATAAGCTAACAACTCTCCCAAGAGGAACTGCTAAGCTGCCGATACTAGACATTGGATATACTGCTATAAGACTAAAGCAAGGTGCCTCCCTAGCTATAACACCCCAAACACTTAACTACTTAGGTTCATCACAAGCTTTTGAAGCAGGAGGATATGTTGCAACCATAGCAGACTCTAGAGTAATGCAGACATATAACGGAGTAGGTATTAACTCACCAGAATCAGAACAGTTAAACTTCTCTACTACTTTTGGAACTAACGTATCTAAAACTGTAATAGGAACCTCTATAAATCTAACAGCAACATTAATTAATTCATTATTCGGTTCACAAAATTCTCTCCAAACCACCATCACAGTAATCGGTAGAGATTCAGGAGCAAGAGTAACAGTACCGGTAACAATAGTACAAGTAAATAACTAATAAATTATGGCAGTCAAAGGTAGTGGAGCATTTAAAAGATTAGACTCCGAAGATATTACAATAAGCGCAGAATCTATAGTAGCCCCTCTATGGTCAACAGATCAATCAACACTAACACAGTTTTACACTTCATCTGGACAAGTTGCTGCAAATACAGGAAACTACTTCTATGAGGTATACCAAAGTGACCCTGCAGTAGAGAGTGAAACATCTTATGTTCAATTTGACCTCGCATACGGTCATAAATTAGGATCAGGTAGTGCTCCATACAACATAAATGTAGTAGGAAAATCACCAACTTCAACTATCTACGGACAGTATAGAACTTTAATATATGGGGACGAAGATGCAGACTTCGTATTTGGAACCCATGAATCAGAAGGTATTTACGTTATTAACGCAGAAAGAGCTAGATACAAAGAAAAACTATTCCCAGGCTCCCTCAACCTCTCCCTAACAGTAGGAGCCAACACACTTGAATTAACAGATAACAGTAAAGATGTATCTGTTGTATCGTTTGTGGATGGAGGAAGAATCTACGATATAGTTTCTGGGTCATACGGATTACCGTATTCCGGTACAGGATTTACACCAAATTCAGGAAGCTACGGTAAATTTCTACCAGATATCGGGATAATAGTACTAAACGCAGATGCACTAAACGGTGCTGCTGTAGACGGAGGACTCGTACTAGGGACAACTCTTACAGATACTCCAAACAATTTAAATAAGATATACAATGCTGTAAGTGGGGGTGGAAGCACCATGCTTAAATCCGAAGAAACTATTAGCTCTAACTACGTATTCGTAAGAGTAAGGAACAGCGAATTTAACTACTCAACAAACCCGTCTAATATAACTAGTTCAGGAGAACTAAGATGGGATGTAATGATTAACACCCCCCAATCGTATATTACAACAGTAGGTATGTATAATGACACTAACGACCTACTAGCCGTTGCAAAACTATCTAGACCTTTATTAAAAGATTTTACAAAAGAAGCTTTAGTGAGAATTAAACTTGACTATTAATGGATGGGTGCTTACAAAAAACTAAATCAACAAGATACATACATATCAACCTACACTGCCAGGAAATCCTGGACTGCTAGTGGGAGTCAATATCCTGATTTAGGAATATTAAATATAGTAGGAGAATCCGGCTCAGGAGCCTACATCCCTTTAGACTCCAACATAGTATACGGAGGAGGAAGCTTAAGCGCATCAACTGCCTCTTTTGATAAAAGATTAGTATACCAGAGTATATACCAACTATACTACAGTAGTTTTAGTGGATCCGTATACCACTCTACAAGTTCCTTCGACAATTACCTACAGTCCTCCTTTAACGTAAGCGGATCTAGGCACTTAAATGAAAACGTAGCAGTATTCTCCCTCCCTAAAGAAGTTTACGGAACGCACATAGAACCATCCTCAATATCTATGTCCCTAGACATACCTTTAGGGTCAGGACGAAATTACGTATTCAACAACTATGTAACTGAAGGAGGAATTGACTCAGACTTAGACCTATATAACCAATATACGATACCTGCAATCAGCAGCTTACCATCTAGCTCTGATAGCATCGTAGATGACGGAGAAGGAAACCTATACTTATCATCAGGAGAGGTACTACTTGATAAAATAGGTAACGTAATATACCCACACGGTCAGATAATAATTACAGACACTCCCTTAGCTAAAGTATTCAACGACGAACTTAATGCAGTTATACGGTGGAAATCAAATCTACCTATATACTCACATAACTACCACTGCAGGGTAAAGGCAAACGACTTAAACTTCACATTAAACAAAACAGCAGTTAATCAAGAGACAGGTCAGATAAAAGATAATATAACAGGCTCTGCTTTCCAGCCATATGTATCCACTATTGGATTATATAACGACGCAAACCAACTAATTGCAGTAGCAAAAACAGCATCACCAATACCGAAATCTATCAACACAGATATGTCCTTTCATATAAAGTTAGATATGAATTTTGGAGTAGACAGGTTTAATTAGAAAAAGTAAGTATTTATATAAAAAAGACATAAGATGAGTATAATATTAAGAAGCGATAAAGGATCTGCATTAACCTATGGGGAGTTAGATGGAAATTTAGAACAATTTTATATATCCTCATCCCTAGCTAACGACAGAACACTCTCCTTATTCACAACTGGTGGAGTAGAAGATACAATCACCTTCCCTGCAGCTGACACCCTACAAAGTGTAACAAATCTAGGAAGTACAACCACCAACAGCATCACCGCATTATCTTTTATAAAAACAGGAGGTACTTCTAACGACATACTGTTAGGGGACGGAACAGTAACATCTTTATCTGCTCTTGGGTCAGCAATAGATACAGGCTCTTTTTACTTAAGTTCATCTGTATCTCTAAACACTATAACATTCACTCAAGGTGACGATACAACAGAAACTATAACAGTACATACAGGATCAGCTGCCGCTTCTCCCATATACCAACTAAACCCAACAGTAGCTGCTGATGGAAGTGTACAGACAGCATTTGAGAGTACTAACACAACCTTAGGAGACCACGCTACTATTGCAGGAGGTCAAAACAATAATATAACCGCAGCAGGAATAGGGTCATTCATAGGAGCTGGAGACACCAATACAATCTCAGCAGACTTCTGCCTTATAGGAGCAGGAATTAGCAATGTAGCATCAGCTGACTACGCAGTACTTGCAGGAGGTAGAAGTAATGGAGCCTCCGGTACTGTCTCAAGCGTAGGAGGAGGACACCGCAACCTTGCAAGCGGGGACTATACAGTACTAGGAGGAGGATATTACAACACAGCATCAGCCAATTACGCTACAGTTGCAGGAGGAAGAGAGAACTTAGCATCAGGAGATTACTCAACTACTAGTGGCGGTTGGGCAAATACAGGATCAGGAGACTATAGTAGCATAGGGGGAGGATTGGAAAACGCAGCAACAGCAGATTACTCAACTACTAGTGGCGGCTCTGCAAATACAGGATCAGGAGGATATAGCAGTATAGGGGGAGGAAAAGAAAACTCAGCAACCCTAGCATACTCAACTATAGCAGGAGGACAAAAAAACTCAGCAACAGGTACATATACAGCTATTGGCGGCGGTTTTTCACACTTAGCATCAGGAACCTTCAGTACCATCGGAGGAGGATACGATAGCACCGCAGAAGGGGGGTACAGTACCATCGCAGGAGGACGGCTTAACAAGGTAAGCTCCACCTATGGAGCAATACTCGGAGGACAAAATAACATAGTAGCATCAACACACACCAACTCTAGTATAGTAGCAGGAGAGGATGTAACTACAACAAGAGCTGATACAGCTTTTGCACCTAGCTTCTTCGCATCAGGATCCACAGCCAGTACAGGAATAGAAGGGGTAATGCAAATGACTAGAAGAACCGCTTTCCCTACAGGAACCGATGAGGAATTAGCAGGGATGTTAGTCTGGAAAGGAGCCGCAAGTGGTAACCACTTATACTTTGGAAAACTAGCAACCGGTACTCTGACCTGGGTACAGTTAACATAATTAGGTACCAACTTAGTTGCGAGTACTTACAGAAAGTACTATATTAGATATTAACTTAATACTAAAGTAACATGACAGGAGAACATCCACTATGGACATATAATACCCATCCAGTACTAGGTATAGGGAGTATGCCAGAAGAAAGTTATGGATTTATATACCAAGTAACTCATATACCAACTGCAAGAAAGTACATAGGAAAAAAAGTACTATTTTTCGAACGTAATAAACGACTCGGAAAAAAAGCTTTAGCAGCTTTGAAAGAGGATAGAAAAGCAAAAGGACTAAAAGGAAGAACCCCGCTAAAGCAGAAGATAGTCACAGAATCAGATTGGAAGACATACTACGGATCTCATAAAGAGATATTAGAGTTAATAAAAGAAGAGAAACATGGAGAATTTAAAAGAGAAATACTCCAGTACGTACCATCAAAGAAACTGCTAACCTATTATGAGTGCAAGTACCTATTTATA
>TARA_R110000851_G_scaffold47621_1_pt1 | contig 17645 bp, 19 predicted proteins | sample TARA_R110000851 | Tara Oceans TARA_R110000851 (sample SAMEA4397627) | marine metagenome | biome: Polar Biome; feature: [DCM] deep chlorophyll maximum layer (ENVO:01000326); material: water (ENVO:00002006), including particulate matter (ENVO:01000060) such as... | depth 17 m
ACGCAGTTTCAGGGCCTCCCACCAAATCAAAGGAATTGAGGATGAAGGGGAAGGCCCATTCCAATACCCGCAACTCTAAGGAAATGAGGACAAACTCTAATCTATTGCGGATGAAGTACGGTTCCTCTCAAAACCCCACTACTATAGCCGATTTCGAACCAATGGAAACTGTATAGTACTATACAGCTTTGCAGATGAAAAAGAATGAAGGAAGGTCAAAAAAGCAAAAGAAGTAAAATGAATTTAGTATCTTTACCTTGAAAGAAGCAAACGTAAGTTTGATTCAAAAGCGGAATTACTGTAATGGTGGTTCCGCTTTTTTTATACAGATATACTGGTTGGTTCGTTCTTTCCCTTTTGATAGCTCGCAAGCTTTACCCCATTTTCGTTTTTTTTGTATTCATACACGTTCATCCATACCCAGTTTGGAAATTCCTTGTGAAGAAAGGAAGTAAAGTTCAATAGATTATTAACGTTGTTGTATTTCTTGTGAGAACAGCCGCTACAATTTACGTCAAAACGCCTTTTCATATTGGCGCTAGTTTGACATTCGTTACACAACACTTTTATGATTGCCCTATATCTTAAAGTAGCCATACTTACTGAATCTTAATGTATTCATATTCCGATTTCTTAAATTCTATATCTGACGAGTGAATTTTGAAAACGGCTAGTTCCCTTTCCAATTTTTGTATATTTTCGCTTTGCTTTTCAATAGTTATCTGATTGGGAAAAAACTCTATTAGTACCCGCATCAAAATTGAAGATGTAGTATTCAATGAAAATTTAACATCTGCTTTTTTCAATAAAGTTTGTTCCGCTTTCTGGATATTCCTGATGTAACAACTGTTTGCAATAGCCATAATCTAAATTTTTAAGTTTAAACATCTACAAATATTTCTTCCGGAGCCGGATCTGCATTTCTGCAGAAACAAGAAATGTAGATGTTTATGCGCACCTGGGCGAGCCTGCCGGTTTTCGTGACCAGCTCAAATTGTAGCTGTTTGTTATTTGAACAAATCGGAATGCGAACCTATCCTAACCAATTTAATCGTCTTAGGGTTCTCGATTTGAAGCCATATTATCAATAAATCGGGTTTGATATGACACTCCCAATTATCCTTATAATTTCCTATCAATAGGTGCGGTTTCATTTTTTGGGAAATTCCCGAAACCCCTTTTTCTTGTAATGTCCTCAACACCACTCTGACCAGTTCGAAATCTTTGGTGTTTTTCTTAATTTTTTTTAAGTCCTTCTTGAATTTGGTGGTCGGGTCCAGGTAATACATCTATACTAGATTTATAGGTTATCAAGCCAAGTGTCCAAATCGTGGATTCTTTCTAATTTTCCTGTTCGAGCTTCTTCTATGGCTTCTCTGGTCTCTTTGTTTGGGATATTCCCCACATCCCTATAAAGCAAAACCTCGATGTAATTGTTCAAACTTCTCCTTTGTGCTTTAGCTTTCTCTTTTACAAGTTCTAATAGTTCTTCATCGAATCTAAAAGCTGTTTGTATTTTGAGAGGTTCCCTTTTCTCCATAATACTTGATTTTATGATTTATACTTCAGGCAAAGATATAAAAAACAATGTGTTATACAATCAATAACACATTGTTATGCATTAAATATTCTTTTATGCGGCCAATAATTTAAATAAATACCCGCCATCCAAAGAGTAAATCGTATACATCATCTTTAAGGTTTATATTTTGGATTTGGTACTTGCCGTTTAAACTCTTCCCCAAGCGCTTTCCAGTTTTCATCGGAAATTTTAACGGGGTCGGGTACTCCGGGCATCGACGAAAGGAAAAAAGGTTCAAAAGGTTGGCCGTAAAGCAAGTTTTCATAGGCTTGCGAATTGTCCAACAATCCCTATATCAGTTCCTCGTGGGTCAATTCTTTTTTTCCGCCCACCTTATTGTCTATATAAATGTCATTTTCATATCGTCCCTATTTTTTCTTGTACCCCTTCGGGGCTTTGGAGGCCTTGATTTTCTTGGCCAATAGTTCCAGTCCCTCACGGACGGCATCCCCTTGGGTATAGGAATAGTCCCCTTGCTGTTCCTTGGAATACGTAATGTCGTCCAATAGCTCTATGGATTCCTGAAATAGATAAAGTCTCCTATATGCCTTTACGGGGGGCTCATCTTTTACGGGAACCGGTACCGCCTTAGCGGATTTCTTGGGCTTTGCCACTTTGTTCCCCGGTACTAGATCGTCCAAGTAATTATCTTCCTTGCTCATATTTTTTAATTTTTAGTTGTACTTCTTTTCCAAGGCTCATGTAGTCGATGGCCGCATGGCATTTTCTATCAAACTCAAAAATGGTCTGATTTTCGTTCTGTGAATTTTCGATTGCCGTATTGTTTCTGATTTTGGTATCCAACAGTACAACGTCCCAACCGTTATCCTTGATTTCCTTTTCGATGGTCTTGCTGATTCGCAAACGTTCGTCGAAATGGGTCAACAGCAACCCCAAAATCCCAAGGTCGGGATTTGTAGCCCCTTTAACCTTACGGATAAACTTCAACATCAGTTTCACGCCGTCCATACTGAAACGAGCGGCTTTGATGGGCATGATCACATAGTTTGCGAACGTTAGAGCGTTAACGGTTACCAAACCTATGTCCGGTGGGCAATCGATAAATATATACTCGTAATCGCCCTTTATTTTCTCCATTCCCTTCGATAACAAAAACTCTCTGGAGAGTTCGTCCTGTATCTTGGAATCTATACTGCCAAAGTTCAAGGTACAGGGGATAAGGTCCAAGTTCTTCCGGATGTTGATTACTTCGAAGGGTTTCCCTAAGATAACATCCGAAATGGAGGTTTTAGGATTTTCGATTCCAAAATTCACGGAAAGGCTCGATTGTTTGTCCGCATCGATGACAAGGGTCTTTGCCCCTAAGGCCGCTTGTGCGGCCAAGTTGATACAGGTGGTTGTTTTCCCTACCCCGCCTTTTTGGTTCATGATAGCTATTATGCTCATAGTCTTTCTTAAGATTGTTGTACAAATATAATATGTTTAATATATACAGTATGCTATACATACTAAATTTACTTAATAATTTTCTTCATCGCCTTTCCGCAATTGTTACAGGCGATATTCAGATTGGGCGCACCCCATACATTGGAGCAGCCACATGAATATTTTGATTTTGAAGGGGGCTTGGTTTTGGTAAAGGTGTGCGTAACGGTCAGATCTTTGATCTGTTCGTACTAGGGTGATTCATCGTTGAGGAGGTTGACGATTTCGGGGTTGACCTCCAGATAAAGCCCCGTAAAGATTTAATTGTTCATGAGTTCCTTGGAAGCCTCTAGGAACAGACCCCTGGCAATAGGATAGTCGCCCATATTCTGCCCTACTATTTTTTCCCCCTGGCTTTCCGGTTCTGCTCGGCATCAATCCTATATCTATCATTTTGTTCGCCCATTCCTTGTTGTGGCAGCCCTCTTGCGAGGGTTTCCCATAATGGTACTGCCATCCATGGCGCATTTCGTGAACAATGGCCTGACATATCTCTATCAAGGGAAACTTGATGAACATAGAGGGGTTCAACGCCAGTTCGTCCGTTTCCTGATCCTGAATACTGAACCAGCGTTTACGGGTGTTATGTCCGAAAACGTTCTTTCTCCTGGTTACGACAATGAGGCAGTCCTTTATGGTTCCGCAAAAAAGGGCATCGTTATAATGGTCGAATACATATTGAAAAAGACCATAGAATTTTGAAGTGGGTTTACTGGATTGTTCCATATACTTTTACTTTATATATTTAACTTATACAGTATGTATAGTACTTTGGTTCTTTATAAAAGTTCTAACTGCTCCCCGTGCTTTAGGGCTTCGTACAACTTGCGTTGGTAATAGTTCACATGGGATTCCAATATTGGGCATACGGTCAGGTAAAAATCGGCATCGTAGCCCATCGATATATCATAGGCACAAATCGCTTCGTCGCCTTTTTCCCTGACCTCTGTTAATCGCTCGGCCGCCATTCTCAAAAGTTCCCGGATCTCCGGTATAGTTTCGTCTGCCATTTTAATTGGATATACTATACATACTTATCTTGTATAGTATGTGGTATATATTTAATATTTAGTTTCGAAAATGAACGGACGGAAACAAGGGCTTTTAAGGTCGTCGATCGGGTTTCCCAATTCGTCAAGCTTCATAGGGGAGAATACCCCTATCTGTTTAATGTCCTGATGTATTTTAATAATCGAGGTCCACACACCAGTTGGAAGATGTTTGGTGCTGTTGCTATTCTTGGGCATAAGCCCGATGTATCGTATAAAACTGATTAAATTTGCCATGATCCTATATGTATTATAGGATTATTGATTAATTTTTGGGGACAAAACTTTGGACGGGGACACCCCTTTTTTAATGTTTCTTATTCGGAAGCTTCGCTTTCAGGTGTTCACAACAATAAAACCTCGCTTGCCCCAGGCAACAATGGTATGCCCATTGGTGTTGGTTTGCTTTTTTCCTTCCTTGCCCCTGTGGATTTCGTTTGTTGCCAACGAAAAACGGGCTACTTTTTTACCGCTTTCAAGGTTCGTGAAAGTAGGGTCTTGGCCAACGTTCCCGATTAACTGTACATGATTTTTGATGCTGCTCAGAATGATTGTTATTAAAGATTAATACTAGGTTTGAGTTACATTTCCAATGTATGCTATATATATACAGTATATGCAACAAATTAAACATTCATTTTTTATATTATTTTGCTGTTGTTCAGTGTTTTACAATATTTTTTAGACCCCCCTTGTGAATTATTATTTTCCGAATACGAAGTTAGCCCCTCCCTCGATGCCGTACGAATTGCCTTTGATTGCCGTGCAAAAGGATTTTGGGAGTTGGCGACCGGCTCTAAAAATTGCGGTGGGTTCCCCCGGTAGGAGGGATTCCCCGTTTTTAGAAAAATCATTGCAGCACAGCAAGTCTCAGAGGCTATATTTGCCGTCGATGGAAGGACAACGAGCTATTTGGACCAGAAATAATAACCATTGGCCAAGAGCAATGTTGCGCTGCGTACTCTTGCCCTGTCCGGCAAGCGTATTTTTTTGGCGCGAATGGCATAGAAGTGCTTTATTTCAAAGCTGTTCTTTGCCATGGTGTTTTTGTCCCTGCGGCAGCAGCATGGAAACCGTGCAAAAAAAATAACCCGGAGGTTAGCGGCACGCAACTTACGATTCCTATTAAAATACGTGGATAGAGATTCTCAATCGGAATTGTGGGACAAAGCGTTGGCAACGTCAAAACAAACTTCGATCGTGTATTTCCCCTTGGGCAATGGCAAGGCAAGTGCCGCACAACCATTTTTCAGGCTGTGCGGCTCTTGTGCGCGGCTGTGAGGGGGTCCGGGCAAGGGAACGGAATTTATGGAGCGATCGGCACGGACTTCCGCAGCAGCTTGGGAAAGACCAGGGCGGGGCAAGTGCGTAACTTACGAAATGGATAAATGAGGAACGTTTTGTTCTTGTGCGTGGTGCGGAGGGGGTAGGAAAAAAGGGGGAGCATTCGATCTTTCATCGGAAAGCGGATATTTTTCCGACTCCCGCAGGTACATGGAGATGGTGCATCAGGGATAGCGCAAAAATCCATTTGATGGGGTTCATGGCAAACTTGGCAGAGGAAGCGACCCAGAAGCTACCGCAAGCCTTAATGTGGCCCAGAACGGCTTAAAATGATCGGAGCAATGGCCCGTTAAGATGTCTTCAAAATTTAATTTATAAAATACTTCCTTATCCATGCCTATCGGGAATTTTTTTGTTTTTAATTATTTTTTTTTGGTCGCAAGCAAAATCTCAAAGATTTTGTGACCTCATAAAAAAAGCAAACCCTGAGATTAAGCCCTAAGTATTATGTTACGGACCAAAGGTTTTTAGTAGGTACATTTAATCCTTTGGATCGGTTTCGTGTCCAAACTCTCGATACCTCCGTTCTTTCTAATGGCGTGGGGGATAAGAGAGAAAATGGTATCCATATTCGCCATATCATATATGGTTCCTTTATATTTTAAAGTATCCATATATATGTATTTTTTGAGCAAGGTATCCCTAGAAATATCAGCTTTATCCTTGTCGTTGACATATTCGGCTAATCCCTTAAGATTTTTATAGTACTCAATTTCTTGCGGAAGCCAGTCCATAAATTTATTCTCTTGGGAAAATAGATTCAAGACCGTAAAACAAAAAAAGAACAGTGCGTAAAACTTCATATGTGTATTGATATTATTGACAACCTTAGTCTGATTCTTGATCTAAGTCAAGGGATCCTTTATTTGAATTTTCAAGTTAACATAATGAAGATAGGAATTAATTCCAAAGTCCCAAAAATGGTTCTTTTTAAGGAACTGTCGAAAAATCGAGAAATTATAGATATTCCGACTATTAATTTATTTTAATAACTGTATTATAAATTGGTTTTAAAAATCCAGTTATTGCTATAAATGAAATACCAACTATAAACGGTAATCCTTAAAAACATTTTCTGGATATAAATTAGTAAGTGAGATTATGAGAATAATCAATGCTGGTTTAAAGTAGGGGAAGAGTTCCAAAATGTTTAGCTTTATGGTACTGACTAACATTAACAGAGAACTACATCATGTCTTTTCTTAGGACATCAATGCCAGAAATTCCGGAGATGGTTCCCACCGGTTTTCATTTCAATGCTACCAACGGAATATATGAGATGTACAGTGTACACGCCTTAAGAATCTATTCTAAAATAATGCTTTTGCAACACAATACGGAACATTCACAACATTGATCCATATGGGTGTCCCAATACTTATATCTTAGCAATGCAATGAAGGCCCAATGTCTAATTTTAATCTTGCTTTTATATTCGATTCCTTTTTTCGGACAGAATACCTATTCCGATACTTTTTCTTCCGTAACCTATAACAATAATAATGGCAACACCAACTTTTCAACAAATTGGACAGAATCCGGTGATGATAGTTCGGCATCCAGCGGCTATATTAGAATAACCGGCAATGAGTTACGGTTTGCCTATATTTGGACAGAAAATATTAGAAGAACTGCAGATCTATCGACCGCTACCGGTGCCATTCTTTCTTTCGATTGGAGCACGTCCAGTCTGGAAAGTGGCGAAACCCTTGCCGTACAGGTTTCCTCTGATGGCAGCTCCTTTACGACCCTAACTACCTTTGGGGGCACAACTTCTGGAACTTTTAGTCAGGATATTTCGGCCTATGTATCGGCCACTACGACCATCCGATTCTTAAAGGGTGGAGGAAACTGGACCGACAATAACGATCGCGCATACATCGATGACGTTCTGATTACCGCAACAACTTCCCCTGATACGGATAATGATGGTATTTTGGATGATGTAGATCTGGACGATGATAATGATGGTATGACCGATGAAGAGGAATACTGTACAATAGCTAGCACAACGTTTTTAGTTTCGCAAGATGTCGGCACCAGATCGGTGGTTGTAAACCATACGGATACCGGATATCTTCGCTTGGATTTTTCCTCTATGGACAATTCGTTCCAACTCGATATAAATGGTACAACAGTGCACCCATCTGTTCTTGAATTTGAAAATGGGGCACTGGATGCTGGGGAAGAATATTTTCTTTTTCAGTCGGATAATGCCTTTATCAGTGCCCCTTGGGTAGCAAACACCAATGGATTGCCCAGATTACGGCTTATAGTGGACGAATCGGGAAAGGTGACTTTTTATGGAACAAGAACATCCACCTCCACTTCACTTGAGATTATGCACGCACAGGCCAGTACTCCTTTTAACACAATTAACTGGGTCCCCGGATTTAATAATGTATTTACTATCACAAATCAATCCGGACCCGGTCCGGAAGGATTCACTGGAGTATTATTTGCGAGTGCCTTGTGCGACTCTGATGGGGATGGGGTAATGAATAGTCTTGATCTGGATTCGGACAATGACGGTATCTATGATATAGTTGAATCGGGCGTTCTTACTATAGCGGGAGTCAACGATGGAAATAATGATGGGATAATCGATGGGGCCACATCAGCTTTTGGCAACAACGGACTACATACGAATATCGAAGATAACGATTTGGCATACGCCAATTTAACGTACACCATAACCGATTCGGATGCCGATGGAATCTATGACCCGTTTGAGTTGGATGCGGACAACGATGGCTGTAACGATGTTCTGGAAGCAGGGTATTCTGATAATAACAATGATGGCATTTTGGCCGCATTGCCAACAGTCGTAAATAGTAATGGTTTGGTAACCGGAACAAGTGTTATTGACGGATATACTACACCCGATGATAACAATTCCAACAGCACTTATGATTTTCAAGAAGCTTCCTCATTGCCAACAATTACTTTACAGCCAATAAACACTGCAACTTGCCCAGGTTGTAGCGCAACAATTTCGGTTACGGCTACCAATGCGACTTCCTACCAATGGCAGATCTTCAATGGGAGTGGTTGGGTCGATTTGACTGATACCGGGATACACAGCAATACTTCCACGGATACCTTATCGATTACCGATGCGACCCCAGCCGATAATGGCAATCAGTACAGGGTCGTTTTGACCAATATTGGCTATGTATGCGGCACAACGATATCCAATACTGCCACCTTGACCGTTCGGGTAAACACCGTCATTACCAACCGAAGAATAACTTATAGGGTCAAAAAGAATTGAATTTTGCCCTCTGGGATACTATAGAACATCCTGTAATATATGTCGGTTACCGGATAGTGTGAATAGTATGGTAGGCAACCCTTTGGCCGCGATAAATGACAGAAGAACCTGCCCTCTCAAAACATCGGTCGCCGCCAAGACTCACATTTTAACGTTTGGTGATACAATTTTAAGGCACTTGAAATCCGCAACTTACTGAAGGCCCATAATCCCCTCCCAACATAAAATAAAAAAGTAAAAACCCCTTAGGGGAATCATTTAAGACCAATATAAAAGTATTCAGGGCACGGTATGGCGTTGTCGAGAATATAGCTTACTTAATTTTATGCCAGCATATCAAATTCTATTTATCCATGACTTCCTCTATTTTATTGAGCAGGTCTTCAGGGTCAAAAGGTTTAAAAATAAAACCGTCCATGCCGCTTTCTAGTATTTTGTTCCTCACTTCCAGGAATACCGAGGCCGATAGGGCCAGAATAGGTAAAGTAGAATTAAACTTTCTGATTTCCTTGGTTGCGGTATAGCCATCCATAACGGGCATTTGAATATCCATAAGTAGTGCATTGTACTTATTTTTCCGTACTTTATTTACAGCCATTTGGCCATCGTAAGCCACATCCACAATCAGGTTTGCCTTCTCCAATATCTGCTTGGCGACCATAACGTTGATCAGATTGTCTTCTACCAACAATATATTTTTTCCTTTTAGGTCATAATGTTTTTTTTGCGTGATCTTTTCCAACTCCTGAGTGGAGGCCAGCTTTAATTCCAGATCAAAATAGAAGCGACTTCCGGACCCCATTTTACTATCTACATGTACCTTGGAGCCCATGGCCTCAACTATACTTTTAACAATGGGCAAGCCAAGTCCGGTACCACCATATAGGCGATTTGTACTGCTGGAGGCCTGGGTAAATGCCTGCCATATTGTTTCTTGTTGCTCTTCAGGGATACCGATTCCCGTATCTATGATTTCCGTACCTATAAGTACCTTGTCATCAGTTTCGCCTTGCTTTACAATTTTCAAGGTCACGCTCCCATTATCGGTAAACTTAATGGCGTTTGTAACGAGATTATTGATTACCTGATTGAAACGGACAATATCCAACCAAACATTTGGAAGTTCTTCATCAATTTCCAATTCCATGGCGACCCCTTTACGTAAACAACTGGGCTCATGTATTTTTTTTATTTGCCTCACTGCTGCCATAATGTTCGTGGGAATGGGGTCAAGCTCAATTTTTGTAGATTCCATTTTACTAAAATCCAAAACATTGTTCAGTAAATTCATCAATATTTTCCCGGAGTAATTTAACGCCTCTATATTCTGCTTTTGATCATCTCTGGGATCTGTATCCCCCAATATATATGAAAGTCCGGTGATCGCATTAAGGGGTGTCCTTATCTCATGGCTCATCATACTTAAAAACTTGGACTTGGCATTGGATGCCTCAATGGCCTCTTCCCGTTGATCATGTATTTTCGAATAAAATCCATTATTTATAAATGAGAAATATATCAATTGAAAGGTTACCAGACAAATTGTGGTTATAATGGAAATCGGATAAATATACCTTCCTGCCCGTACAACATCCATATGGGTATCGGTAAAGAGGTTAAAATCCGTAAAGTACAGAAGAGACCAAAATATCAATGATAACCCCGAAAAGAATACGATAAGTAATTTTTCCCTTCTAAAGGAAAACCAAACAAATGGCAAGCCCATGGAAAACATCAATATGAATTCTGCACTACCGGCCTTTCCTACGAAGGAGGCAGTGAGTGCAACACTTAAATTAAAGATGATCAAATAGATAAAACGGGCCAGGGTAAGGTTTCCATTTTTGGAGATAATAGCGGAAAGGATAAAAAAAGGTGCCGCAGCTCCAATATAATAGCTCAATTCATTCATATCCAAGCTTCTTGCCATAAAAAACCAAATTATGGAAATAGCCGTAGTCAATATTGAAAGTGTAAAGACAAGTTTCACTCTGCTTTTAGAGAATTCTGTCATGGTTTCGGGGGATTAATGCGCAGTAAATATAGGGCAACCTTGGATAAGAGAACTGATCATTTTAGCCGTTTAACATTCAGTTATGGAAATTCAGCCTTATATGTTGGGTGTACACAAATCTACGCAAGTGCAACCTACTAACGGAAATAAGATAACTTGTATTGTCCGATATAAAGTTCGATTTAATGAGTGGTCCAAAAAAGGTCTTTATAGGTCAAGTGCAAAATTCACATGTTTTATTAAAAGATTTTAAAGATCATATCAGAATTACTTTTGTACCCAATTACGTAATGGGTTATGTAAAATTTTTAAAGTAATTTCACTAAAAATATGGGTATAAGAAACTAAATACGCCAATTATGATGAAAGCAATCAATAAACTTGTCGTAATTACATTTTTTCTATTTGCGATTTCCTGTGGTGAGAAAAATCCCAATAAGGAGGCGCAGAAAGTACTTGATAATCGCCAAATCTTCGAGCACACAACGGACGTCACAGATGGGAATATCAATCAAACGTTTTATGTGCCGATCTATTCCGAAATTTACAATCGCACCAAGGAAAACCGTGTATTATTGACCGCTACATTAAGTATCCGCAATACAAGCGAGACAGACACATTATACCTGAGTAGAGTGGCCTATTTTAATACAGAGGGAACCTTGGTAAGGCAATACCTTGAACAATCGATTTATTTGAAACCCATGGAGACCGTTGATTATGTAATTGACGAAAAGGACGATGACGGAGGTACTGGAGCAAACTTTTTAATAGATTGGTATGCAAATAGACCAATTAAACCATTATTCCAAGCAGTGATGCTGGGCGCTGTAAATAATCAGGCATTCTCATTCACTACTGAAGGCATCAATGTTAAATAGATAATTAAAGTGAATCAGAATTTTAAGGACTCGCATTGATTTAATTATTGAAGGCGCTGTCGTTTTTTCAATATGACACTTCATTTTAGGTTTAAATCTTCTTTTTCTTCAATTCTTTCAACATTTTTTGGTTACTCATACTTCCTGTCAGTTAAGGTGAAGTGTTAGATAGTCTTATTAAGGGTTGGTTTTTCGGAACTCTTCTGAGCAAAAGCGAGTTTTTGGTTGAATTACATTGGTTTTTGTCCTTATCAAAATAGATTCTTAGGTGATGCTTACAACACAAAATTAAAGCCACACAACAAAAATCATATGGATTACAACATAAGTAATATTATTCTTACTTAGTTCAATAGGTTTGTGTTCTTAACCAGTAATAAAATTACTAAAATGAGCATAAAAACCAACCTAGCCTTTGCAACTCTGATTTTTGGTTTATTTGTCGTACGGGCGCAAACGATTCAAGTTTCCGGCGACGGTCAATCCATAGGTGTTGAAGCAACTATATCTACAGTTATAGCACCCAATTTGACAATTACCTCGAGTACCGATATTACCAATTTTACTGTTTCCATAACTAACTCTTTTACTGCGACAGACCAGCTTGGTTACAACGGTACATTACCTTTAGGAGTGACAACAAGTGGCTGGAACAGTAATACGCGGTCGATAGTCTTCAAAGGAACTTTATCTGCATCAGAATGGCAGTCATTTCTCAGGACGGTGACGATGACCTCAGGCCCAATTTGTTCGCCAGAAACGCGGCAGGTCACCTTTGTTGCGGAAGAAACTTTCTATAATCCCTTGAACGACCATTTTTATAGGGTCACAGATACACAAACTTCATGGACAGCAACAAAGGCGGCCGCCTCTTCACTTTCATTTTTTGGTAGGGAGGCTTATTTGGTGACGCTCACCTCTAACGCTGAGAATATTTTTGTCACTAGAATTGTTGGTCAAAATTCTTGGATGGGAGCTTCGGACGACCATAACCAGATTAACGAAGCATTGGGATATAATCTATTTGCGGATACAAATGCTTCTGAAGGAAAATTTTATTGGGTTACGGGCCCAGAAAGGGGTACTCAGATTACTACGGATAATGGTAACGGAAATGGAGTTCCCGGAGTATACCAAAACTGGCGGTCCGGCGAGCCAAACGATTACAATAATGGAAATCCTGGAGAGTCTTTCGGTCATGTATATTCCAGTGCCGGCGATTGGAACGATTTTCCAGATAGTTCTAGTATTTTTGGAATAATAGAGTTTGGCGATATGCCAAACGACCAATTAAGTGCAACTCCTTTCTTTACAAAAGATATCACAATTAATGGAGCACCAGGCGGCAATATAAGCGGTGGAGAGGTGTCTGTATGCTCTGGCACCAACAGTACTACGCTGACACTGAATGGCCTAAGTGGTTCGGTAGTCCGTTGGGAGAGTTCGGATAATAACTTCATCGACAACCCAACAGTTATTAGTAATACAACGACAACATTAACGGTCAATAATATTTCCACAACAACATATTACAGGGCAATCGTGAATACGAATGCCCCGACAAATTGTAGTAATCTGACCACTTCCAGTACGCCAATTTTTGTAAGGGAAGCGGATGCCGGAAATGTATTGGCCCAAAATACCACTATTTGCGCTGGATCCAATGTTGAACTCTTCGTTTCTGGGCAACAAGGTGATGTTCAAAAATGGCAACGTTCAGACGACAATTCAAATTGGGTGGATATTGCCAATACTACAACTACCTTAGAAGAAACTATTCCTACAACGGGTTCTTGGTACTATCGTGTCATTACGGAAATATCCGAGTGTGGAACATCAGCTATATCCGATTCGAAAGAAATCAATGTTGTTTCAGGCACCCCACCCGTTGGAGGTCAAGTAAGTTCTGGCATACATGACTCAACAAGTAATTCCGGAACCTTAACGTTGACTGGACATACGGGAACAGTTGAGAAATGGCAACAATCGACCGATAATGGTATAATTTGGTCTGACATAGTTAATTCCAACAGTACATATACATATTCCAATTTAGTCGAAACCACCCTTTTTCGAGCGGTCATTGTAAATGGTAGTTGTGGTACTGCCAATAGCGATACTGGATCGGTAACAATAGATACTGAGGCACCCTCCGGATATGCTGTAGTCATTGACCAAAATCCTATTGATTCTGTAAACGAAACGAACGTATCCTTTACTTTTTCCGGAGCAGAAATCGGAATAACATACAATTACAGCCTTACTAGCGATTCAGGCGGAACTCCTGTCACTGGAACGGGAACCATTACAACCGCTACCGATCAGATAACAGGATTGGACCTGAGTGGTTTGGGAGATGGATTAATTACTCTTTCCGTTACCCTAACAGATGCCGCCGGAAACATAGGTGATGCCTCAACAGATACAAAAACAAAGGATACTACAGCTCCCTTTGGATACTCCGTAGTAATTGACCAAGACCCAATCGATACTACTAACGAAACCGTTGCATCATTCACTTTTTCTGGAGCCGAAGTCGGGACAACTTACAACTATGTGTTTACTAGCAATGGAGGTGGAACCTCTGTTTTGGGCAGTGGAACAATTGTCACTGCTAGCGATCAAATTAGCGATGTAGACCTAAGCGGTTTAAGTGATGGCATAGTAACATTAGCGGTGACATTAACGGATACCGTTGGAAATGAAGGAAGCTCATCTACGGATACCGCAACCAAAGAAACTGATGGCGATGATGATGGTATCAAAGACAACATGGACAATTGTCCAACTATTGCCAATGCGGACCAACTTAATACGGATGGAGATGGTGAGGGAGATGTTTGTGATGTTGATGACGATGATGACGGAACGCCAGATACAGATGATGACTTTCCGTTGGATGAAAACGAGGACACCGATACCGATGGTGACGGAACAGGCGATAATGCGGATACCGATGACGACAACGACGGTACTCCAGATGCGGATGACGACTTCCCGTTGGATGAAAACGAGGACACCGATACAGATGCCGACGGCACGGGAGACAATGCAGATACCGACGACGATAACGACGGTACTCCAGATGCGGATGACGACTTCCCTTTGGATGATGAAGAAGATACCGATACCGATGGTGACGGAACAGGCGATAATGCGGATACCGATGACGATAATGACGGAACGCCAGATACGGATGACGACTTCCCATTAGATGAGAACGAGGATACCGACACCGACGGCGATGGAACAGGGGACAACGAAGATACCGATGACGACAACGACGGTACTCCAGATACGGACGACGACTTCCCTTTTGACGAAAACGAAGATACCGACACCGACGGCGATGGAACAGGGGACAACGAAGATACCGATGACGACAACGACGGTACTCCAGATACGGACGACGACTTCCCTTTTGACGAAAACGAAGATACCGACACCGACGGCGATGGAACAGGGGACAACGAAGATACCGATGACGATAATGATGGTACACTGGATGCGGACGATGACTTCCCATTGGATGAAGACGAGGATACAGATACCGATGGTGACGGAACAGGCGATAACGAGGATACGGATGACGATAATGATGGCACACCGGATGCGGACGATGACTTCCCATTGGATGAAGACGAGGATACAGATACCGATGGTGACGGAACAGGCGATAACGAGGATACGGATGACGATAATGATGGCACACCGGATGCGGACGATGACTTCCCATTGGATGAAGACGAGGATACAGATACCGATGGGGATGGCACTGGTGATAATGCGGATACCGATGACGACAACGATGGTACTCCTGATACGGACGACGACTTCCCGCTAGACGAGGATGAGGATACCGATACCGATGGAGATGGCACTGGCGATAATGAAGATACCGATGACGACAATGACGGCACACCGGATGCGGACGATGACTTCCCCTTGAATGACGAAGAGGATACCGATTCGGATGGCGATGGCACGGGAGACAATGAAGACACCGATGATGATGATGACGGCACACCGGATACTGAAGATGACTTCCCCTTGGATAACGAAGAGGATACGGATACGGATGGCGATGGCACAGGGGACAATGCCGATACCGATGACGATAATGACGGTACGCCCGACACGGACGATGACTTCCCCTTGAATGACGAAGAGGATACCGATTCGGATGGCGATGGCACGGGAGACAATGAAGACACCGATGATGACAATGACGGTACACCGGATGCGGACGATGACTTTCCGTTGGACGGGGATGAGGATACCGATTTCGATGGAGACGGTACAGGGGACAATGCCGATACCGATGATGACAACGACGGTATTCCCGATTCCGAGGACAGCGAGCCGAACGATTCGACCGACACCGACAATGATGGTATTCCCGACTCAGCTGACGACGATGACGACAATGACGGTGTCCCTGACGATGAAGATGATTTTCCATTGGATGAAGATGAGGATACCGATACAGATGGTGACGGCACTGGGGACAACTCGGATGAAGATGATGATAATGATGGCACGACCGACGAGGAAGACGATTTCCCATTGGATGAAAATGAGGATACCGACTCGGACGCGGATGGAACGGGGGATAATGCCGATGACGACGATGACAACGATGGGGTGACGGATATACAAGACGATTTCCCGACCAACAACGAACCTGTCCTAAGACCTGCCGAGGCCTTTACACCAAATGGTGACGGGGTTAACGACAGTTGGATGATACCCGGTATCGACAACTATTCAAATACAACGGTAACGGTGTACAACCGGTACGGCCATGAGGTCTTTTCCGCTGTCAACTATCGCAACGACTGGCGAGGTAACTACAGCTCCAATTCCGATTTGCTGCCTCCCGGTTCCTATATGTACGTAATCGACTTGGGCAATGGTAGCGCACCGATTCAGGGATGGATATTTATCAACTATTAATACTAAAAATACGTAAATGAAGACCAATCATATATACCGATTTATTATTGTTTTTACGCTACTTGTCGTAGGCCGTATGTCGGCACAGCAAGATCCCAATTATACCTTTTATCGATTCAACATGAATCTCATTAACCCTGCCTTTGCAGGTGCGGACGAAACCACCGATTTCGGCATGAACCTGCGAAGTCAGTGGTCAGGTGTGCAAGGAGCTCCCGAAACACAGAGTTTTATCTTTGGAACTCCATTGGGGAAAAATGTGGGCATCGGCCTTTCGGTCATCAACGACAAAACCTTTATAGAAAACCAAACGGCGATAGCATTGGATATATCCTATAAATTAAAATTGAGCGAGAGCCATAATCTCTATTTTGGCATAAAGGGAGGTTTTACTTCCTACGATGCCAATACCGATGGTCTGTTGACCTATGGCATCATGCAGGATGCCTCTTTGATGAACATCGACGGGCGGTTCAACCCGAACGTCGGGGCAGGCGTTCTTCTCAGGCATGAATCCTACTTCATTTCATTATCGGTACCAAAGATATTGACCCCGGACCGCCTTGAGCAGAACGACGGCCTTGCGAGATTGGGAATGGATAAGCCACACATGTACCTAGTCGGTGGCTATGATTTCAATCTGGGCAGTAACATGCTTCTTAAACCTTCGACATCCATTCGCTATGTCGAAGCGGCCCCTCTTTCAGTGGACATAACAGGTATCTTAGAGTTCAATCGAAAATTCGGACTAGGAGCCGGATATCGTCTCAATGAAAGCATTAGCGGACTATTTATGTTCAGAACTAACTGGATCGACATCGGTTATGCCTACGAAATGGCTCTGGAAAATAATATCAGTAACATAGATAACGGCACCCATGAAATATTGATGAGTCTGAGGCTATAAGCAGATTATTATTAGAAGAATGACTAGCGATTTTCTGTGGTTGAATATGTAGAAGTGGAATAATTATTAGGTAGCACTGATTACTTACTCCTGTAAAACGGCCTATTTATGGGTCAGTTTTGAGACTTCTGATATTCTTTTATCTAAGTGTCCCATTCTTGGTCCTTTTTAATAGTTTCGTTAATTAACCTT
>TARA_R110000851_G_scaffold37876_7_pt1 | contig 17629 bp, 28 predicted proteins | sample TARA_R110000851 | Tara Oceans TARA_R110000851 (sample SAMEA4397627) | marine metagenome | biome: Polar Biome; feature: [DCM] deep chlorophyll maximum layer (ENVO:01000326); material: water (ENVO:00002006), including particulate matter (ENVO:01000060) such as... | depth 17 m
TTTTTCAGGAATCTCAGATTTTTCTCTTCCTTCTCTTCCTGCACTCTCAAATCTAAAAAGATATTCGGGATTTCTCAGATATGCGGTCCATATTTTTGAGGCTATATTACTTCCACCCCACCCAGTTATTTTAAGTAATTCATTGGCGAGACCTGCGGGCATCCTATCATGATGTTTTTGTAACCACTCTGGGTCATAAAATAGGGATAATGCAGTAGGCATAAAAATCAATTATTTTTTTACTACTTAATAACTTTCATCAAAAATCCCTACTTTCCCTAAGTTTGTTGATATTAATCTATGGATTTTAAACGAGCCATCGCTAAATACTGTGACTCCCTTACAAAATATTGCAAAATAGGTTTTTTCAAAGATATATTCCATCATGGCTTCTACGGGGTCTTCGCCCCTTGGCTCCCATTCACCATGAATTTCTTTAAGCACATCATATCTTTCATTCCAAGGGAGTTGAGTAATTCCTTCTACAAATCTTGAAAAATATGCAGACCTTAGATACTGCCAAGTTTCCAGTGCCTCCTTAGTTTCTTTAATCATGTGATTCACCCCCTTCAACTTTCGCCAACCAGTCATTATTCACAAAGAATTTCCCATCATCAAAATTAGTTATAGCCCCACTCCTTATTAGGATATCTAATTGGTCGTTAGTAAATTTAATATGAGATTTCATTTCTCCAATTGAATCTGCAATTGGGCAACTTGTCAATAGTTTCTTATATATTGTAATAATTTCGGTTGTAATTCCCTCAACCATTGATGCGAGAGGGAATTCTTCAGTCAATGTTTGCAGACTCATTTCAAATATATCTCTTGCTTGTGAAAGGTGATGCCAATTAATTTTTTCATCACCTTGTAGTCTTGCAAATGCCCTCACAAGGTTGGCAAATTCTTGATACTTTCTATTATCTGTAGCCCCTCTTATATTGAATACTTGTGTAAATTGTGGTCTTGCCTCTATTTCATCATAGGTGCTATTTATTCTTGGAATATATTGCCTCAGTTTTGGTTGCATTTTTGAAACATACCTAAGATATTCTCTAAAGAAATCTCTCCAGATATTTAATCTTTCAGCCATTTCGGAATCTCTATGGTCTCCATCCATAGATGAAACAATTGAGTTCCTAATTTCTTCTACTGCTGAACCACCGCTAAGGGATAGTTGTGTGAAAATTAAAGTAAGTCTTGAAACGATTTGAAAGGTATATTGTCCAAATGCATCAAGCATCATAGATTTGTCGTCATGCTTTTCAGGGTCATAATAGTGTGGGGGATTTCCTAAAAACAGGAGGTTGAGAGTAGTCTCTCTTTCCACATCTAATGCACCCTTCTGCATTTCAATCTTACCATTAGCCATCATATTCATTAATTCACCAAATGTTTCTTCACTCCATGTTTGAAATTCCGATACGGTTACTCTTTCATGATTCATTTTAGGTAATAAGCCAATTTCAATAGCATTAAGGTCATCACCACTCATTGCTCCAAATAATCCGGGAATAGTAGCCATTTTTCCCGAACCTGCCATTCTACAAGGAACTAATTTTTGAATCACATTTTCAACTAAGTGGTCTTTTCCCTCCCCGTGAGAAGAAACAATTCCCATATGAATCATATCTTGTTTTCTTAAAGGGTTAAGGCAAAACAACAATACTGCTTTCTTAAGGAAATCTTTAGCATAAAATTCCGCCCATAAAGTATCATCTCTCATCATCAAATCCATAGGTGTGATTTTAAACTCCTTACAAATCTTTTTAAACCCATTGAATTGTTTTGCAGTTAATTGTGATTCTTTAAGGCCTTCATCCAACTCTACAGAAGTGCATAAGAAAGCCCTTTTTTTCCCATAGTTAATGAACTTTCCACTTACTTCTACCCTTTTCCCTTGCTTTTGACTTCTCGTTAGAATCTTTAGGAAATCAGTCATTTCTTGATTAGTTATTCCCCCCTCAAGATAATCTGATTTAGCATTATGGGCAATAGCCGGAACTGAATATTCTCCATCCGATAGTGAAAAATCTATAATTACTCTTCCTTCACCGGCTTTTTCATGAACTATTCCCTTAGTATCAATTTTAGTGCAGAATCCTGAGCCTTGGACTTCTCCCTTAAGAATCTTTGAATTATAAACTTCAGCAAGTGATGTTTCAATAGATTCAAAACTTTCTGCACACTCTTGAATATAATCAAAAATATGATTTGGAATCTCCTCCATAATTTGATATTACTCTAAACACCTATTTAAGGGCATCTGTAGCACCTTGCACGATTGGAAGAGAGGTTTTAAGTAGTAAAAAAGTATTCTAACATTATGGCTTGGTTTGTTAATCCTACAATTGATGCAATATATGGTGAAGCCGAGGCTACGGGATTATTGGATAAGATGTTGGAAAACACTCCTATAGGGGTGGGAGACCATCCGGGCAATTATATAGCAGATGGAAGGGCTTATAATGTATATTTAACTGCGCTTTACTACAGTATATCCAAACTCAAACACAGGTGGGGAAATGGCGAGCCTTCCAATTTAAGATTGTTAAAAAATACAGTTTTTTTCGGCTATCTGTTAAGTTATGGTTATAATTTAAAATTAGATGGAGAACTTTCCAATGATTTAGATGATATTGTTGAAAGAATTGCAGGTCCCGGAGAAAAATATAGTGATAAAGTTTATATGAGTGAGGCCATGTTTAGAGTAATTCTTAAGCATATTTATTTAAATAAACTAACATCTGCCGAATGGGAAATGATTAAAGAGAAAAGCCCCTATCATAGATTTACTTACCCACCTGATTTCTTCATCAATTTGGACTTTGTAAAAAATCTTGATTATCCACACATTATGGGAATTAAAATTGCTAAATCGGCAATCCAATTTATGAATTGGCACACGACTAACCCTTTCAATTAGCCGAAAAAACTGAAATTAGTATAAAATTCCAATTGGAAAATTGAAAATAGAAATGAAAATGCACCCTCAGATGCAGTTTCAATAGAATCTTAGCCTAAGCCTTACTCAACTCAATTATCCGAATCAGCAGTTGCTTCTTCGTATTGGTCTTCAGGAACTGGAGGAAGTGTTACATCGCTACCACTACTAAGCAATTGAGATGTGAACCTATTATATTTCCTACCATTCTTTGAAGCAACCTTGTGCCTTAGGAACTTAACTTCAAATGGGTATGATGCGCCATCTTCTGTCCAGCCACTAACTTGTGCCTTTAGATGCTCTTGTTCATAGCCAGTAAGCCAAAGGGTAACTCTTCTGCCACCTTCTGGTGCAACCATTCTAACTGCGGTTGATTCTCCATACTTGCCTTCAATACCTGCTGTGTAGCCTTCAAGGATATATCCTGTGTGCAATTCACTAAAGTCGGTATCTTCGTCAATAGGAACGATAAGTCTGTCCCTATTAATATATTTTCCTGTGTTGTTACTTCCGCTTTGTTCCTCAACTTGTGCAAGGAACGCTTCAATTTCTGTATTGTTCTCCATATTAATCACTTCCCCTCAGGGATATTATACAATTAGTTATAAGACCTATATAAACTTAAGGTTTGTAAAAAATCTTATAACTTTGAATACATAAAGATTTAAGTAGTAATAAGTCCAATTAAATATTGCAGGGGGGAACAAAGGCTCCCTTCCCTCCCCCTTATCCCCCTTGCACCTCTTTTTTTATTTCATAATCTTTAAGTAGTCGTAATTTATATTTATATTATGGCTTTGTGGCAAACTGAATGGAACAAGTTTAGTGAGAAGGCTATTCAAAGGATGAAACTACACTCTGATAAAACGCATGACGAAAGGGAGTGGATGTGTTATGTCTACGATGTAGATGGAACATACCAATTAGGAGAGGTATCTTATGGTAGTGAATCAAGGATAGAGGTTTCGCCAACAAAAAAATCTGCTCAAGATAGATTGATGAATGGATATAAGGAAAGCCAAAGGAAATGGACTATTCATGGACACCCCTTAAAGGATGGCAAAATCTATACTGGAAGGCAATATTTCAGTAGCACTGATATTTGTAGAGAATTTGTAAGGTGTGTTCAAAACGATGAGTTCGTATCTCAGTTTTTAGTCTACCCTCACAAACAAATTGACACCAATACTGGACAAGAGGTATTCCACAACAGATGTAGGACTTTAGTATTTCCTAATAGAGATACTGTTGTTAAAGCCATGTCTATGTCTAACCCCCATGTCAATGCTATGCAAGTCACTCCTGAATCAGGACAAAACCAACAAGTAAAAGGTTCGGATGGTTCAATCAGCCTTGAAAATAAAGATAATATTGATTGGTTTGCTTTTCAAGAATCGCTAAAACAAATTGGTTGTATGGGAATTGTAGATTTAGAAGGTCCTCAAGCAGGTTCAAGAGTATTCAATAGTGAAAAGAGAATTAATGCCGGTAAATTCATAGGTGTTTTCGCCATCGGGACTATCCTATGGGGTATGACTAAACTAAGAAAGGGGCAACCTCTTTTTGCAGAAGATGTAGAAGTTGTTGATGATTTATATTCTTACTACCATTGATTAGCAACAATAAAATTGCTAACCTCATTGAATCCTTTAGAATCATTATTAACATGGATTACTAAGTCAAAAAGACTTTTATCAATGATATCAACATCTAACTCACTCGGATGGTTTCTTGCATCAATATGCTTTTGCCAATCCTTAGGATATGTAGACTTAAGCCTTTCAATTTGCAACTCATCACTAATATCCAGTAAAACTACATACCACCCATCGGCCTTTAATTTCTTAACTTCATTGGCATACCTGCAATCATCAAGGATATGATTTCTAATTGATTTATCATCCTTAACTTTCGTGAATAGTGCATTAACCCAAACATCTTCTCCTATAAACCTTCTTGCTCCATCCCCCACTTTTTGGAACTTAGCCCTATCTTTAACCCCTACCGGAATATCAAATAAGAATCTACCAAAATCTTTAACACCTGCGGCGAATGAATATTTTTGTGATTTATCTAATAGGTTGCAGAGTTCGTCAGCCATAGTAGTTTTCCCACTTGCCATTTTCCCACAGAATGCAATTTTAACCATGCTTTGGAATAGTTACATTACCTATATAACCTTTTAAGTAGTTAAACGAGATAGTATAATTATGACTTATGATTGTAATGATTTAAATCCTAAAGAAGTAAGGGAATTATTCAAACAATATATTGAATCTAATCCTTGGAAAAAGGACTTTAAATCTCAAATTTGGTTTGAAAAAAATGATAAATTTATGAGCCATTATATTAGCCAATTTGATATGGATTTGTGGCCGGAGAATATACTTAATTCTTTTAACAACTTTGGTATTCTTGCATCAAAAAATGTGAATTTGTCATATTCACTTAATAGAGGCAATCTCGCTTCTACAAACTTTCCAGTGATTACAGAAGGTGTATATATAACAAAGGATTATAGAGGTTTTTTCTTAAATCAAGATTGGTTATTTTATCAAGGTAATACTTATTCAATGTATTTTGCGTTTAATGGGGGGGAGATGTCCCTTGGAGCCAGACACTATGCCTCAAATTACGAGTGGGATGGGGAAAATTATTCGGCAGGAGGAGGTAAATATGAAAAATTTACTTCACCAAATATGTTGGACATCACTACACTTATTTGTAAGCAAAAGCCTGAAAATAGTTTTTTGAATTGGGTTGCAAATCCTTTTGAGGGGTGGTTGAATTGAATGAAGCATTAAAGTTTTTTAATCACTACAAAATAGCGAAATTTAAAACAATTCAACAAGAAGTTGAAGAGGCTTTGTTTTTTTCCTATGAAAATGAAAAGGAAACTTGGGATGAATTAGATGAATGGGAAAGAGAAGAATATAGTGATTATGGGGCTTGGTGGTTTGATTACATTGAATGGGGTGATACCGATGGAGAAGTGTATGAATATATCAATGAATTACATGACAGATATTGGAGTAGTGACAAAGTTTTCCTTAGCACACTAAATTTAAACGCAGGGCTTGACCCTAAAACTGTTCATGATGAATTAGTTAAGTTGGTATTTAGCACAATGGCTAAGGTCTCTGGAACGGCACTTAAAAAACCAGACACCAATTTTTTTATGAATTGGGTAAAAAATCCATTTGAGGTGTGAATTATGAATAAAATTTATAAAGATGTTGAATTGGCTATATCACAAATTAAGGAATTGAGGAAATTGGCAAAGAAAAAAGGTTATTCTACGGTTAATAAATATATTATTGAATATGGTGAGAAAGCCAACAATGTAAGATATAATAATTTAAGTATGGAAGACATTATAGATTCTAAAGAAACTGATGCGCTTTATACTGCTAATTGGATTGGTGGTGAATTTGTAGTTAAAATATTAGGCTCATATACTCAAGAAGAAATTGAGGTCTATGGTTTCCAGTATAGAGATTATTCTGGAATCCAAAATATAGTCTATGTTAAATGGGATGGAAAATTGCACATTAATAATTCTACGCTTACGAATGGATGGAGTCCGAGTATCAAGAAAGATAGTAATCAGGTTTATAAAATAAAGCCTCTTGAAGCAAATATATTTATTAATTGGCAGACAAACCCTTTAAATAGTTAAAACGCTATTTTTTATTATGCCTACTCCAACTCAAAGAAGGTCTTTTGAGAATATTTCTAAAAAGGGGATTTCAAGATATAAGGGGTCATTGAGAAAAAAAGATGATGCAGTAGTAATAATTGGGCCGATTGCAAAAATAATGCCACCTCACAAAAATTCTCAAGACACAGTTGGCAAAGTTGCTATGTATTGGGTGAGAAGTTACAGGAAATCAAGAGGTCAATGGGTGTTAGGAATGTTTGACAGGAGTATTTGGTCGCCGGTTGAAGCCGACAAACTCTACAAGCAAGCAAAGAAGTTCGCTAAGAGTGTCTATTATGTGCCTTATGGCACGATGAGAACCAATGGTAAGGCCATTAGGTCTGATTATGATAAAAGACCATCTACGAGATAATCAAAGGCATTCTTTGATACAATATTGGTCTGCATCATTCCCTTCAATGAAAAAGTGCTTATAATCTTTAATTCCTTTTTGTAATTTTCTTTTTCCACTTAGTAAAAAATCTTCGGAACAGGTATAAATTCCAATCTCAAATGTTTTCTTATCAATAACTACAAATTCAAATTCTTTAGCATTAGGGAATAGTTGAAGATAGAGATATGCTTGAAGGTCATAACTAAAATTAAGGGCAGACCATTTAAACTTGGCAATATCTCCAGTAGTTTTCAAATCTATAATTTTATCTCCTTTGATAATATCTGCCTTACCTCTAAATGGAATGCCATCAATCATTGCTATTGCGGGAACTTCATAATCTGCATCTTCAAGGTAGGATGCCGCTTCTACATTTTTTAACAATTCTTCCTTAAGGTTCAAAGCAGTTACTTTCTCCTTAATAGTATAAACTTCAGGACTTCTTCCTTCAGCAATTGCTTCTGCAAGTGCAAATGAATATTTATTAGTATTTCTTGATTTAACATCAACAATCTCTATTCCTTCAAACTTTTCCGGTTCAAGAATAGACCAATGAAACATTTTGCCATCCCTAAGGGGTTGAGTCTCAATATCTTTTTCAATCAAACTTTTAGAATAAAGTTTGGGTGACTTAAGCAAGGTTTTTAAACTTGAGGAAGATAAAGCATATTTCCCAAGATATCCATAATAGAAGTTATCATCCATCATTTTATCTAATAGTTCGTCTATTTCATGAGTAATATTATCAAATGTTGTTATTACTTGATTATTCTCGGAAATATTTATATCATCCATTGATTCATACCAGTCACTCATCATTCTTCATCTCCTAATTCTTTAATTTCTAAATTACCTATATTAACTCTTGCTTCCATAGCCTCTAATTCCTTCCTAAATTCCATAATTGAACCCCAAATGTGTGATACTCCATACATTGTGCTTTGTTGTTTGTCATACAAACTCTTTAAATCTTTTTGTGAAATGAACAAATTAATCAAAACTATGATAAGAATTCCTAATTCAATTCCTAATAAAAGTTCATACATTAAGAATCCTCCTCCTTTGACTTGCAGGAATTACAAAACTCTTCATCGGATTCTTTTTCAAGTTCGCACTCACAATAATATAGTGTGCAATTAGAAGGTTTGCAATCTTCAATTTGGTGTGTAGTATTGCCTGAGCCTCCCTCACACCAACAATCGCAACCATCTTGCTCACTATGGCCACACTCCAATTCAGGGTCATGATAATCATCGTAAGCCCCCCAATCCATACCATCTGGATAATTACTTATTCCCAAATTAATCCCTCCACAAATATTCTGCCGCACCTGACTTTTTTTCAGTTCTTTGCATATTCTTATTAATATTCATGAAAGTCCCAATTTCCCTACAAGTTGGAGCATTCCTACCCCACAAATCCCAAAGTCTGTCCCTTACTAAATTTGCATTTACAGGATATTCAACAGATTTCAATAAATCCTCAATTAATTTTTGGTGTTTCTTATTCATCATAATCACTCCCAGTCAAATTCAGTATTATTCCACCATTCTTCGCTTCCAAAAACTTCATCCCAATCTTCATCATCCATATTTCTCACTAATACACCCTAAACGAAGGATGGTTATAAGGCTTCCCCCGTATTGTATCCTTGAAAATCTAATTACTACTCTTCCTCAACAATGGGAATTACATCTTCGGGTTGAAGGTAATTTATCATTATGTGTTGGGCTGGGACTACACCCTCTCTAACAAAAAGAGTTGGTGAAGTATATACCTCAAAGAATACCGAATAGATATCTTTCCATGATTCTTGACTGATTTTTTTCGCCATATTATACCATACCTTTAAGACCTATATAAGTATTACAATTTAATGATTCCGCTTTGCATATCTTGTTGGAACTTAATTGGGTCAAAATTCTCCCACCTCTTAGTAATTTCCATCATCAATTTTAATTGAGGGATTAATTGTTCGGTATCAATTTCTTGTTCTTTTTGTATTTCTTCACTACCAATATAATAAGTTGTTTTTTGATAATATTTCTTTTTATCAATCATGCTTGAAAGCACAATTCTTGCCTTCTTAGCATTTTCTGGACTATTTAACATAATTTTAATATTTTCTACACCTACTTCTCCAAGGGCATCCATATTACCTACTGCATATTGAATATATTTATCAGGACTATTTTTCATCAAATGAGTTATTTCATCATTAGATAGGTTACTATTACTTTTAACCAAGTCAAATAAATTACCAATTGTGAATAGGGATAGCCTTAATGGTGAATCCATTACATTAAACATTACTAAATATAAATCGTCTTCATCATCTTTTCCATTCATTTCCACATCGGCTACTACATTTACTACCATATCTTTAGGGTTGATTCCCAACTTAACATTTTTAATTTCCTTCATTTATATCCCTCATTTTTTCCTCGTTAGCACATTGCATACAATGGTATTTTCCTTTGAATTCAGGTTTGTGAACTAAAGGTTTCTTACACTTTATTTCATTCACCTCTTTCACATCCGCACCAATAAAATATTCCAGTTAATTCTATGTCAAAATCCTTTTTACAATATTCGCACATTCTATTTTTAAATAATAACACTTTTTTTGGATTACTCTTGAATGCCTCCCTTCTTGTGATGGGATTTGCATTAACAATAATCACCATGATTTTTTATTAATATCTATCTACTTAATACTATTCTTTATAATTTTACTTTAATGTGGAATCTATCTTGATAACTTAGCCCTTGAACGGTAATTCCTAAAAAAAATCCTGCCAGTTCTATTTGACTTAATAATAGGGAACTAATGGTCAATATTAGCCCAAATATCCAATGGTGTATATGATATACAACTTCAAGTTTAGAAATTCCAAACCCTATGAATAGTGAGGGAAACTTTTGATTGGGATATTCTGTGAGTGATGTAGTAGGTCCCTTAGGCCTTCCAGTAACTATTTCTGCAATTACAATACCCAATAATAAGTAGAGTATAATTGCTACAATAATTACCATGATTATCTCACCTCTAACCTCTCAATTTCAAGTTCAAGCATTGCAGACACCATTTCGGATGTTGTATCATAAACCTTTTCAATATCTAATGGTTCTTTACCATTATCTACGGATAATGTTAGATTCGCTTTAGCCCAATTGCTTTTACCCTTCACTTTAAATTCTACAGTGGGACCAATATTAATTTCCACTCTCGTTTTTTCTGCATTAGAAGTAATGCTATTAAAATCCTTGATTGCATTTTGCAACCTTTTCCTTGCATCTCCGGTAGCAATTTTTTGAATAGGAGTTTCTTTTAATTGACCCAAATAAATGTTTGAGCCACCCTTTGCCACCAATTTAATTGAAGCATCAGATTCCTCACACACTCCAAAATTAATGCTTGCCTTTGGTGAAATTATGAACTTTCCAGATTTCAAATCAAGGTATCCTACTTCTCCAACAGGCCCTACCACATAAACTCTATGCTTTTCATCTCTCTTCCATTCCCTTCCAGTATATCCTTCTGTCAAGCCAACTATTTCTAACATAAATTACCATTCTCCAAATACCTATTTAACTATTCCTTTGAGGAAATGTGCTATCACATCAATAGTCCAACCATCTCCGATTAAATTTGTTGCTTTAGATTTGATGCATGGGAAATGATACCAATTAGGAATTGTTTGTAATTTTTTATATTCCTTCAATGTTAAATCCCTTATCATACCATCGTAGTTAGTTACAAATTGAGTGTTCCATGCTGAATACCCTCTCGCAGTTACGGGAATGGCCTTATCACCATCAATATTAACATACATAGTTTCATTTTTTCTAAGGACAAATGCTTGTTTTTTGTTAGACCAATTTTCTTCTCTCGGTGCATTTCTATCTACAATATCTTCAAGAACAATACCCTTATCAGGTGGTAGACCTGCAAATGGGATGTTTGTCCAATATAGCCTATTTCTTTTCTGTGCTGATACGATGCTTGAATTAAATTTGATAGGCTCAACTCCCATAATTTTCGTAATTATATTTCTATCATTTATTTTCATACTACCTACATTCTCCAATAAGAAAAAAGTTGGCTTGGTTTCGTTAAGTATTCTCACATATTCATAAAATAATTTACTTTTTTCACCCTCTAATCCTGCCCTTCCCTTAGAATTTAGATAAGTTAGATTTTGACAAGGTGAACCACCTATTAGTAAATCTATATTTGGTAATTGTGATGCCTTAATGTGGTGGACATCACCCAATTGAATAGTATTAGGGAAATTATGCTGAGTAGTTTCTATTGCGTGTTTTTTAATTTCGCTGGCAAAATAATTATCATATTTGATACCTGCATTATTTAAGGCCAATTGTCCACAAGACATCCCATCAAACAAACTTAAAACATTTATTCCCATATTTATAGATACTTTGCATTACCTATATAATCATATCTTCTTCGTAGGTGTTCAATTAAGAGTAATATTCAAGGCATTAACCATTTCTTTATATCTATTCCTAATAGTTACTTCAGTAACTCCTGCGGCATCGGAGATTTCTCTTTGAGTCTTTTCATAGCCCTTCATCTTAGATGCCAAATATACTGAAGCGGCGGCAATTCCTGTAGGTCCTCTCCCTGCTGTCAAGTCTGCTTTTTCGGCCTCACCTAATAAATATAGTGATTGTGCTTTGACTTCTTGAGGTAATTGAAGTATTGAACAGAATCTCGGAATATAATCCGCAGGACTTGATGGTTGAACCGATATTTTCAATTCTTTGGCTATTGCTCTAAATGTTCTGCCAATTTCTTTCCTACCAGTTCTGGAAAATTGACCCACTTCATCAAGAGTTCTTGGAATTTTTCTCATCCTACAGGCGGCGTAAAGTGATGCGGCCACTACACCTTCAATAGACCTACCCCTCACTAATTTCTTTTCAACTGCCTTTCTATAAATAAATGCGGATTCCTCTCTTACATCCTTTGGCAAAGACATTTGAGCCGCTAATCTTTGTAATTCTCCCAGTGCTACTGCAAGATTCCTTTCTGTAGAGGATGAAACTCTTGTTCTTTGGTGTTGCCTTCTTAGCCTTCTAAATAGTTTAGAGTTTTCCGAGCCAAGATTAACACCCGAATAATCTGAGTTTTTCCACCCAATATCCGTAGTCAAACCTTTATCATGCAGTAGATTAGTAGAAGGCATCCCTGCCCTATCCCCATTTTCCGCAGAAGAATTGTCTTGATAATTATTCCAATCAGGTCCTTCATCTATTGATACATTACTATAAACTAACCCACAACCACTACAGACTTCTTCACCTGTTTTGTGGATAGTTTCAAACATCTTGCTATTGCAATCGCTACATTTTTTAACTTCATCGTATATTTCATCATCGTTACTGAAGGACATAAATACCCCTCCCAATCAAATCTAATATTTTTACCTATTTAAGGTTTTGCTTATTGATTCATTAAATATGAGTAATCCCTATACTCACAAAACTCTATTAAATTGATAATTTGTTGTCCAGTCCAATTCTCTCCGTTAGGGTGTGATGCCATAAAAGTTTGAGACAATAACATTGCATTCCTCATAACTACATCAGGTTTTTGAAACCAAATTAATTTAGTTCCGGCCTTATGATGCACAATAGAAAATAAAGCATTGTTCATTGTCAAAGGCTTACCGAAAAAATAGGCTGACGGCTCATTCATTATTTGCACCTACTGAAAGGTGAGGGTAACTATCTTCATAAATATATCCTCTAAGACCCCATAAACTTACTTGGTGTGAATCTCTACTCAATGATGTAGCAACAGAAACTTTACTCATCTCAGTGAATCTATCCCTTTGACCCCTAAGGACTAAAGTTACCTTTCTTGCATGAGGGCTATATCTGTATTTAGATTTTAGTTTGTAGGCTATTTCGGTGCTACTTAATGCTTGAGATTTGAGCATAATTTCTGCATCTTTAATCCACATATTCTTGATTGACACGATTAATAACTCCCCTCACTACCTTAATAAAGGTTTCATTGACTTTTAAACCACAGTTCCCAATCAAAATCATCATCTTCATAATCTGCGAAATCCTTTTTATTCTTTTTAGAGCCTTTAATGGGATAATCATCTAAGAAATCATCTAACCCTTTAGGATTTTCTTCTAAAATATTTAATTCTTCAGAAACTTGATAATTTCCTTCATAAACTGTGTCATCATAAGATAACATAGCCTCCAATTCATCATATGATATAACACCATTTTCAAGCATTTCGGAAAGGTTAAATTCTTCATCAGTCATAGAATTGCTTGGCTTTTCTAAAAATGCTAAAACATCAATAAATTTATCCTCTTCTTCAATAACAATTATTGATTCTTTTGGCGATTCAATTTTATTTGAAGTTTTTTCTTTTTCCTCAAATTCCTTAGCCCTATTCTTTTCAAATTGTTGGTCTTCATAATCTCCCCAATTCATAGCCTCCCTTACCTTCTTTTGAGGCTTCACTAATTTATCACCATATCCATAATAACCATAAGTAGAATATTCAGGAACTGAAGGGTCTCTTTTCGTGACTAATGATTCCCAATCAACATTAATTAATGCATCTCTAAAGTTTAACAAATAATCAATTTCTTGATTTTCTCTTGCGCTATGTGCATTGTGATATCCAACAGATAGATTGGTGCATTCAGGGATGAGGGTGTCATAATTTGCAGTATCTGTAAAAGAGCCAGTTGTGTCAGTCCTGTGATTCATCCCTAATTTTTTTACAAGTTCTTCAGCAAAATCATCAGAACAAGTCCTTGTCCCTGCTTGGTGAGTAATGACGCTCCAATCATCTTTCCTATCAAATGCGATTGCTCTTTCATAGCCTTCAACTAATTCAGGTGTTTGATTGGCAATATATGATGAACCTTGACCACCTACTTCTTCGGCTCTATGAAATATATAAAGTCCGGGAACTCCTGCCTTAATTAATTCAAGCATGAGCCATACTCCCGTTCCATCATCTCCTCCTAAGCATTGACCACTATCAGTGGTGAATTTTAATTTTTCTTGAGTAGGGTCAATAATAACATTTTGGATAACCCCAGTTCTATGAACTGTATCGGTGTGAGATGAAAATAATGTTTTGCCACCATCTCCTACTTTAATAATTAAATTGCCTTCCCCTTCACCAGCCTGTCTTGGGTAGTGGAAACCATCTTTATACATTCCTGCCGCTTGCATCTCAGGAGTAAATAAAAACTCATTAACCCAAAACTTTTCCATTTCCGAAGAAGCAGGTCTACCATAAGACATAATTCTTCTTAGATTTTGAATATCTAATCTTCTATCGTAGGTATTTTCATTAACCTGTTTTGAGATACTCATGATACCCAATATATTTTTTAATACTTAAAGATACCGATTATACCCATTTGTTTTTCCACTCTGTAGGGAAGTCTAAATCTACGACTCTCCCTATTGATTGATTATCATTCATTATTTGAGAATTATTTTTCACATCTAACAAAATATCAAAAAAAGAGGCTAAAAGATTGAAATCATCATTAAGTGATTTAGACTTTTTAATTCCATAATTATTACCTCTAAAACCATACACAACCTCAGTAATTATTTTTTCCCAAGTCTTAGTATTGTTTTCTTCAATCTCTTTTTCCGTGACAATAATGGCTTTATTATGTGCAAGTAAGGCTTCAGCCTCTAATCTAAAACCCTCTCTCGCCATAGTATTATTGAGCCAAGCATTAAGAGAATCAAATTCCCACAACTCTTCGGAATGTATAATTTCAAACTTAGACCCATTCCAATAAGCAATTCCACAAATTACTGCACTGTCCATGTGTGTTGGAGAATAAGCGATGATAGGATTTAAAGTAACGGTTTCCCAATTTTCTACTCCTTCATCCTTAATCAAATATCTCAATAAGTCTTCTCCACCACAGGATTCAATTAGATTGTCAAAATCTTCCTTTACTTGCATAGTTATTCCTTTCCTTATTACCTTATTAAACATTTCAACTATTTAATTCTATTCCCACAAAGTTGATTTAACACCAATATTACTATCTTTCATAAGCAGATATTTTGCATTAGAAAAGGCCTCATTCTTCATTCTTTTTACATCACCATTTGAATGTATGAAACAAAGTTGGATTTTAACGCCTTCTCTATGTTGCACCATAACCGATTTGAAGGACTCTTGAGACATCCAATAGTATCCATTTTGATAAAATATGCCTTGAATAAATATTTCTCTTACAGTTGGAGTTTCAATCTTAGGTTCTAAATAGTCCTCAATAATTAATTCATCTCTTAAGTCGGTCCTACATTGGGTGCAAGACGCATAGCATATTCCCTCTTTGTCTTGTTTATATTTTAATCTAAACTCAAGGTCGGAAATTTCTACTGACCATTTAGGGCCTACTTTGCCCTTTCTAAATTCATAAGTTTCACTACAATTAGGACAATAGGGTAGTGTCGGTATTGTAGTCATTGAAGAACCTTTTTGAAATTGATAGTAAGGTGTGATTTTTTCTAAATCAGTCACCTTCAAACCTTTAGAAGATTGATTAAATTTGACATGGGCTATTTCAAAATCCGCCATTTTTTCCAACCCAATTTGCAAAATCAGTGGCTTTCATATCTTGTTCCACCAATAGTGCTTGGTCATGATAGGATTCTTCTACCTTCTTAAACCTTTTGAGAAATAAGATTATAGACAATACTATGATGCAAAAAATAAGAATTAGGATTATTGCCATTCTATCACTTTGGAGACATTATACTTGATATTGCTATCATTGCACCTGCACCTATGGCTGATGCTATCACATATTTAAAGTATAGGGGGTTGATTAATTCATCATTATCCCCAGCCCCACCATCACCACTATTTCCTGAGCCACCATTATCAGTTTTAGGTTCTATGATGTATATTGTCTTTTTTGAAGTGTTTTTAGGTTCATTACACTGTTCCCCCCATTCATTAGTTTCAAAAGTGAATTGATATTTACCATAATAATTTATAGGAATTACTACATCTGCAACACCAGATACAACATAAGTGTTTTCAGCAATCATTTTAGAACCTTCATATATTTCAAGAGTTATATTAATTTTGTGTTTAGATGGTTCTTTGGCTGACTTCCAATCTCCTGTGCAGGTTCCACCCTCTGTTGTTTGAGGATTTAATTTGACAAAAAGATTAGTTGAAAATAATTTAGTCACAATTTTCATAGGGTTTGTAACTTCTTTAGGTGGTAGATAAATTCCCAATTCCCAATTTTGCTTAGTTCCGCAAGTAGTTTCACAACCTAATAAATAAGAGGGATTCCCTTTTAAAGTTCCAGTTCCTAAAATCTTATAATCTTTAGCCGCCACATTAAGCACCCCCTGATAATGAAGATATTAACAAGAATAAACCTCCTAAAGATAATCCTAATAATAACTTTTCTTTGGTTATTTCAAAGGTTGATGATTGAATGTCTTGTTTCAATTCTTCTTTATTTTCTAATTGCCCAAATGGGTCATTATTTGGATTGTTAATTAATAGTGAATAGTTGTGAATGAATCCTCCATTAGGAAATGAGCAACCATATCTATTAGTTCCAACAGTTGTTTTTGATAAATGTTCATGAGTCATATTTGCCATTTCTGCGGCGAATTGAGCCGTAAATATGGCCGATGCAATTCCACAACCTACCCCACCTGTAACTGGACAGATTGCTAAAGAAACTATCATCTCAACTGCAAAAGCAACCCATGAAGCAACATTTATTGCATTTTCCCACGCCCTACTCGCATCGGAACTTCTCGCTTCATCATTATATCCATAAAGTAGGTTGAATGTCATAGGTCCCGAAGGTATATTAGAGGGAATTGTGAAATTACCCTTGTAAAGTCCATCGGATGAAGTTTGGTGTAATTGACTGGAATAGGTAACAAACAATCTTTGAGGATTGACTAATTTACTTAATGAATCAATGAATGCATTATTATTTTTCTCCCAATAGGCTAATTGTTGTTTAGATGCAGTAGCATATAATTGATTAATAGTAGGAATTAGATAACTCCAATTAAGAGAAGTTATAGATACTGAAAATTCATCGGATTCAGCCTTGGTTTTATCTGCCCCAGTAAATACTTCATATTCAAGGACATCCCCCACTTCAACATTATTAAAAGATAGTTGCCCTTTGGTAGTGGTAGGGTTTTGGTTTTTCCCATCTTTATCTTTTAAAGTAACCAAAGATTTGAAGGCAGTTTTACAAGCAAGCGAACCACCAGCCCACTTAGTTGTTTGATATTTACCTGCACCTGTTATCATCCATGAAGGCATATCTAAGCCTCCACAACTACCTTTTCCTTTTTCTTACCCAATCCTAAAAATGAGGCTAAGGATAACAATCCCACTCCTGCAAGACCAATTCCCAATATGGTTTGATTTCTTGCACCATCTGTTTCACATTTTTCCTTTTCTTCACCCTCTTTATTATCGCAATTTCCGAAAAAATTATTAATTGTTTCAGTAAGGCCGTCGGAAACCGCACCGAAGATTGAAATAATTTGATA
>TARA_R110000851_G_scaffold53384_7_pt1 | contig 17621 bp, 21 predicted proteins | sample TARA_R110000851 | Tara Oceans TARA_R110000851 (sample SAMEA4397627) | marine metagenome | biome: Polar Biome; feature: [DCM] deep chlorophyll maximum layer (ENVO:01000326); material: water (ENVO:00002006), including particulate matter (ENVO:01000060) such as... | depth 17 m
TATGATAACGCAACTCAGAAAATGAGAACTCGTAACTTTAAGGGATCTACAACCTTCGTGGATGGCGAGGACGCAGAGGATAAAGCCGGGTTAATGTTTGAGACAATGCAGTTTAAAATTAAGTTCACCAAATAAACTCCTGGATATTTTTTTATAGTGTATATCATAGCATGAGTCACATTCCGCCAGAATACGTAATTACAGGAGATTTGCTCGGGCTAAATATTCCTGCTACACTATCTCCCCTTGAAAAACTCAATAGTTCTCTAGTCTCTGATAGTTTTTTAGTTAAAACTGGCCATATGGAGGATGGTAAATTCTCCGAATATGATCGTTGGTCAGGCTTAGCCCCTTATTTTTCGAGCGGCGACGTAGCTATGATCCAAACGGCTGCGTTAATTCAGCCGGTTAGTGGTCTTAACACGAACTGGAACAACCCTGACTTTCGCTACTCTGTCAATGGAGCTGTAAATGTAGCGTTTACTACGGCTTACAACGCTGAGTTTTTAGAGTCTGTAGAAGATTTACGCGAAAAAATTAATCGCGCTGCAGGGAAGCACGGCAGTCGCGGCACTACCGTGAATATCTTGCTACAAAAAAACGCGGACACCTCGCCTTCTACCGTATTTCAGGATGATGGTAGTACCTGGAATCCTTCCTTAATAACCAATGATCTCGCCGATCTCTCTTGGGAGGCTGAGGTTAAATCTGTTCGAACATCCAGAGGGAAAACAAGAATCAGTACTCAATATTATTCGGTCTCCGAGGCTACCATTAGATCCGCAATAAACGTTCCTGAATTTTTCCCTGGGCGTCCTAATACTCAATTTTCCACTGTAAATAAGAGCGTAGTTTCCGCAATAAATGAAATAATTGGAGATCCTGAGTACGCAACAAAAGGTATTGCTAACTTTGGGTATACAAGTGGGCAGTTAAGAGCTATAACTACTGCATTTGGCACCGCCGTTGGAGAATTCATAGGGGCTGGTAATGACATGAATGACAGTCGCCAGCTTATATACAATCTGGATAAAACGAATCCCAACTACAAAAGCTTCAGGTCTGCGGGTACAATAATTAGTGGTCTCAATTTACTTTATACTGATTATAATTTCTTTGTGAATCGTCCGCACGTATATCAATCGGGCCATCAAAACATCACAGGGTTTAAGGACTTTCAGTCTGGCGCTGCTGTAACTGGGGATTTCAGGGTAAGCAACACCGTGAATGTTGGGTCGGGGAACATTGTATCCGGTTCTCTCCATTCTTCAGTTATTGGTGCCTCTAACGAAATAACCAGTTCGGATGGATCTATAGTTGTTGGCATAGATAATCAGATAATAGGAACGGCATCCAGCGTCTTTCCTACTGCAAACCAAGGCAATGCCGTCTTTATTGGCTTCGGCGACTCAAGTAATTCCGAGAGCAACAACTATAATTCAATTGTAGGCGGTTCAGGAAACAACATATTCTTATCTCATAATGCTATCGTGTTGGGCGGAGAAGGTAATTCGGCGGGAGGCAACTACACTTTAGCAGCGGGTCGTCGTTCAAAATCATACAATCATGGAGCTTTTGTTCTTAGCGACTCCGCTAATTATGACAAGCCCAGCTTAGGGGAAAATACCATAAGTTTGTATTTCAGCGGGGGCGTCTATATACCTACTGGCAATATACAAGTAAAAAGCGAAGACGGATACAGTTATGTCTCCCTTGCGCGAGACGACAAAAACATTTTTACAGGAATAACACTTAATTCGGGACATATCCTCCTAAAGTCTGGGGATATTAATTTAAGAGATGGAGATATCAATGTAATAAGTGGTAATTTAAATGCTTCAGGAAGTTTGAATATCACAGGCAATTCGTACTTAAGTGGCGAACTTTGGATTACTGGCTCTGACGGAAAACCATGTCAAGTTACATGTGGCGGAGGTGTTGACATCTATGGCGACACTACCAATCTCCACAATACCAACGTAAATATCTCCGGTTATACTACGATTAGTGGTACGACCAACATAAAAGGCGGCGACTTAATACTTTCGAGCGGCGACTTTAATATGTCCGGCGACTTGAATGTTACGGGTGACGCGTACGTTAGCGGTAGCTTATGGATACTTGGTCCCGATGGGGAACCGTGTCAAGTAGCGTGTAGTGGAAGTGGTTCATTTAGCTGTTCCGATTTAAATAGTTGTTCTGTTTCCAATCTTGCTGAGTTCGGCGGATATCGCGGCGCCGCATCGAATCTTCTTACCGGGATGAATAAGTTTGGCAGCACTTTTGTCATATCAGGTGCGGGTTATATCTTCGGCAATAACGAAAATGCGATCTATGACGCAAAGGGATTCCCCTCTCAGGATAACACCACCACGGGGATGAATACGGGGTATACAAGTTCTGTCCAAATAGGTGGGTTTCGAAACTTTATGGGCTGGGGCTACAATAATGCTGGGGATGTGGCTCGCCCCACAAAGTCGCTCCAGAATGATTGGTCTCCCCGAGGTGTTTACAGTGTTCAAATTGGTGGGACTAAGAATTATAGATATGACTGGGGTGGGATGTATTCTGCTCAAGTCAACACTATGTCGTCAACCCTGGGGATTCAACACTCCAACATCGGCGGCCCGTATTCTTCGAACCTTCATACTGTCACAGGTTTTATAAATGCTAACCCAGGAACCGACATATCGTCAATAGGATCGTACCTTGCTACCCATGTAACTCAGTTAGGAGGTGCTAGTCATAAAAATGAATCTATTGGCGGAGGTCATTTTGCCACTCAAATAGGCCCCCAGAGCACGATCAATATCATACGGACCGGTGCCGCCAAGGCGCTATTCCCCTCAAGTGTCATTTACCCCTATGGGCTCAGGCCGAATGTTTCAATAGGAGGCCATATCTCACAGACCATAAGCCATGGCCAAGGCGGGACCATCGCCTCCAATTGGCAAAAATATATGCAGGGAGGTTGTACGGAAGAAAATATTACACTCGGTATGTATAGCAAGATTAAAAATCAATCCGCCTCCGTTATGATCTCCGCAATTGGAGCTAAAAATGGGTCGCAGCAGGTCAGTTACGTCAATGCGGAGACGGGGATTGACGATCCCTCTGCTTCCGCCTATTTTCCGTTAGGTGCTGACAACAGCTACGTCGGAGTCCCCGGAGGCACCATCACTTTAGCTGCTAATCGTGGAATTTACATGGTGGGCTCGCTTTATGTAACTGGCGCAGGAAGCGGCCAGTGGACTAGGATCACGGGCAACGGCGGTGGCGGCGGCGGCGGTTCATTTAGTTGCTCCGATTTAAATAGTTGTTCGCTAGAAAATCTGCAGGACGGCAAAAATGCGTGGACCTCATTCCAGGATTTAACTGGCTACGGTTGTAATTATTTGGGCGCTCATTCACCCATGGCCATGACCGTTGGTGGTGTTGGAAAGGCTTTTTCGAAGAATTGGAATTATAATGTAGTTCAGACATTCAACCCGACCACGTTTACTCCTTGGGGCAAAACCTCAGGCGACGCCCACGCGAATATAATAATTGGCGGTGCTAGAAATTCTATAACTGGCAATGATAATGGCTTCGCATCTGTCGCTGGCTCAATAATTGGCTCTACATTTTGCGCGCTGAGCGGAGATCTGGGGTATAATAATTCGATAATTTCCTCCGCATCCTCTGACATATACAGCCAAAAGCTGGGAGATTGGGAGGCAGCCCCATGGCGTAGCATGATCTTGGGTTCGCTCGAGTGCCGACACACTGGCTTGGGTTTTTCTAGTGATTTAATTTTATCGTCCCAGAATAGCGAAATACGAGCAGTAGATACGCGCGAGAACTTTCATTTTGATCGTAGTGCGCTCCATTGTAGCAGTAACGTAATTATTGGGGCTTGGAGTGGCATCATCGAACAAAATATATCAAATCTAGATTGGGGTAATAGCAGCAAGAATGCTTCCGAACATAACATGATATTAGGTGGCGTGGGCGGTAAAATTACAAATCAAGGGTATTCCACATTAATCACGCAGGGTTCCCTCTACTCCGCGCACACCGGATTCGATCATGCAGGCTCATCCGACACTTATGGCGTACCGGGTTATACTATAACTATCGGAGCTCCTCGCGGAACCTTTGTCACTGGTAGTTTGTTTGTAATCGGCGATGGCGGCCTCAATCTGGATTTAGATTATCTGCCCACATCCGATCCGAGCATTAGAGGGCAAGTCTATGTAGATGGCGGAACCTTAAAAGTGAGTTTATAAAATGAATCAAAATATAAATATCTCCGACCTTCGAGAAGCTCTTAAATCTCATGTTAAAAAATCCCATGCAGGTTCCCTTGTTTCCTCCAAGAATATAGAGGAGGTCTATATTGGCAATAAATTTGTCGACGGATCGGACATTGGTTCTAAAGCTATAGTTTTTTTAGTTAAGGAAAAGAAGCCTATATCAGATCTCGATGAATCAGAAATCATTCCCTCTTCAATCCGTGGTCACCCTACTGATGTAATAGAGGGGTTTCAAGAGGTTTTTGATGAGTCCTTTCAGCCTGATCCGACAAGCGTATGTCCTAGTGAAACAAATCAGTCGGCGCATCTAGGTGCTTTTACAGCGATTAAAGGGGGCATTTCTATTGGCGAATCAGCGGATGCGTCCACTCAGCAAATACTAGGGAATACGGTATCTGTTACTTATGCTAGTCGAGGCACCCTTGGTTTAGTGTGTGTTGATAAGCATGATAATACCCTTGTTGGCCTAACCAATAATCATGTTCTATCTAATTCATTTGTCGCTTCAAGTTGGAGTGCTATAGAGACTAATACTGCATCCTCCACCTATGGGCGCACTCCAATCAATATTGATGGGTCAGGAATAAAGGGCACTTCTATTACTGGAGCGGGCGCTCCCAATGATATATATCAAGCTAAAAAATGGGTTGTCCAACCATCGTTGTTGGATACTAGCTATGAATCCAAGGTTGGCGTTCATACTAGTCCCTATGGTGGCGCTCAGATTGGGGTCCTTAAAAGGGCTTACCCCTTCACGGACTGGAACGCTAGCTCTGGCGAATACAACCTAATTGATGCGGCAATTTGTACGGTGGAGAATCCAATGCGCTTTGCAGAAACAGTCTCCTTCAATATATTAGGTCACCCTCATCAAATGAGTTCTGCTTCGGATGGTTTCCCTTTTGCCACTACTAAAGAAATCGACAATCTTAATGGTTCTGAGTCCGTAGTTAAATGCGGCGCAGGATTTGGCGCGGTTGGGGTTGGTGCCTCATGTAATCTTGGAGTTCATTCGGTTTCCTCTACTAGTTCAATTTCGGTTTCGGTGGGCGCTGGTAGCGTTGTTAAAAAATACATTGATACTATTATTGTCACTGGAACCGTAGATCCTTCTACAGCTGGAGATTCTGGCTCAGTATACACAGCGCTAATTGACGGCTCTTGGAAAATAATTGGATTGCATTTTGCCGGTGGCACTAGAAGGATAAATGGCGTGGGGTATGATATAGGTATAGGCTGTAGGATAGATCATGTCTCCGAACTTTTAGGAATTAAGGCTTATGATGGAGCTCCGTACGTTGAGCCTTCCAGATATTTCCCTGACGCCGGATTCGCATATATGTCTCAATGGAATGCCGGTACTGTTACGGCAAAATCCAATGCTTCTGCTAAATATGGGCAGCAATATATTACGCTTAAAAATGCTGATCATAAGAAAAATATTTTCGCTGGCGGAAAAAGATATACGCAGGCAGGAAAAGACTCTTCTAACTACTAATTCGCTTGACATATGGCTGACTTTATGGTAAAGTTGGCTCAATGAATCTTTTGAGTAGAACAAAAACCTACCTAGTCGGCCACATGCAGTATGTGAGCGGTAGGGATTGGCGAGAAGAGGTAACGAGTCGACTTGGGCCCATTGGGGTTACTTGTTTCAATCCTTACAAAAAACCGTTCATTAATGACGTTGAGGAAGACGAGGAAACGCGAGAACAAATGGAAATTTGGATGAAGACCAAGCAGTATGATCGTGTTACAGAAAGAATGAAAACCGTTAGGGCTTATGATTTGAATTTAGTGGATAGATCTGATTTCATAATCGGCCATCTTGTGCCTGATGTTGCTAGCTGGGGGAGCGCAGAAGAGATTGTTACCGCTGTTCGTATGAAAAAGCCTGTGTTTATTAGCATGGAGGGCGGAAAGCAAGCTACGCCTCTTTGGATGCTGGGAATGTTTCCTCATAAATATATATATAATTGTCTTGACGAAGTGATTGAAATGCTGTATGCTATAGATACTGGCGATAAAAAAATAGACTCTGACCGTTGGAGATTATTAAAAAAGGAATATAGATAATGGATTTTTTAGTTACATTTTCTTGCTTTATAGTTTTTACTATATATTTATTTGATTTATAGTAGAAATTCATGCGTCACATCAATACTATTAACAAACAAACCTAATATAAATTATGGAAACAAAAGATAACAATAACGAGTGGAACAACAGAGAATCAGGAGCCCTTTGGGTTAGAACTAAAAAGGACAGTTCAGAAAAATACCTAACAGGTCACTTTGTCACCAAGGTGGATGGGAAAGAAAATCGCACAAAAGTGATTATCTTCTCAAACAAGAAGGGTAAGGAGAAAAATGAGAAAGCTCCTGATTATATTATTTACGAGAGTGTAGAAGAGGGCGTCGCACCACAAAAAGTTATAGAGGATCAAGAACTTTTGTAAATATAAAGTGTAATATTTTGCATGAACAATAAGTATGGTTTAATTGCAAATAGTTTAATACTCAAAGATGCCGACGCTTCTTTTGGGTTTCGAGCTCTGACTCGTAAAAATTATGAAGAGATAAAGCAGACTGCTGATGAGAAAACTGCTATAAATGAAATCTCCAATAATATATTAAACAATATAGAGGTTACGTGCGATACGATAGATCATTGTAGAACCATAGGTGCAGATCATTATAGGTTAAACAATTCTTTATTTGGGTTGATCCAAGATCCCACCTTCGACATTGATCTCGATGATTTGCCCAAGGCAGACCTAATAAAATCCAAGCTGACTGAGATAGGCAAAACCGCAATCACTAAAGGGGTTTCTCTCTCAGTTCACCTTGATTCTTTTTGCAAAATAAACGATGATGATTCTGCGGTGGTAGAAAAAACCGTTCGTGAAGTAAATTTTTGGTCAAACACTCTCACCGCTATTGGCCTTCAGGAAAACTACTCGTGCCCAATCGTTTCTCACGTAAGCAATCAGCCAAAGTCTGGAGGGCATGACGACTTAGTTGGGTTTGTCGATCAGTTTTTTGAAAACTTTAAAAAGTTAGATGATGGAGCGCAAAAACGCCTGGCAATTAAGAACGATGACAACGGAGAATGGAACTGTCTAAATTTATTTAAGTATTTTCACGTTTATTGTTATGAACAACACGACCATGCTTTCGCTTTAAGCTACGACAACCTTCATGATTCATTTAATATCTCCAAAATGGGGGATGCGATTGTGGAGCCTCAGATTAATATTGGCGCATTCCATGAGACATGGAAAGGTGTTGTTCCAGTATTCAATTGGAGTGAGCCTAAGTCGTCCGAGTCGAAGTCTCCCGCAAAAACCATTAGTGGGCCAATCCCGGACTTCAATTACCAGATAAAGTGGGAATTGGAATTTTTAGATAAAGATTATTCTATTGTAAAAATACTTAAGCCCGAAGAGGATAAGGTTACTGAGGAAATAATTAAAAAAATCACAAGAAAAAAATACACCTCTGTTTCCGATGTATACAATCGTCTTTATGAAAAAAAATGACATACTTAATTTCTTATAACTTAAGCGATCAGGGCTCAAACTCATCCAACAAAACCACTCACACTCGATGCTATAAAGCCTTAAGCGAGGCTACAGCTCTGTCTATGTTCGAGGAGACCTGTTCCCACGGAGGGCTCAAGGGTTATCAAGTAGAACTCGTGCAAGTGGAAAAAATTCCTAAAGCCGACTCCAAGCTAAGTGGACTATAGACGGCTGAAGCGCTTAAAAACTATTAATAGTCGGATGGCTGAAGTTCTTAAGATAATACTAGAAGATTTCTGGAACTGGTTACAGACATTAATTCTTATATATGTTTTTGGGCATTCAATATCAGCCCCCTTCTATTGGCTTCATAAGTTGAGGCAACAAAGAAGGACCAGGGAGGGCTGGCGAATTCTCGATAATTAGTGTATCTATTGTTAGGTTATTTGTTCTTTCTAAATTTTATGGGGGTGTACTGGATTCGACTGACGTTGGATTCTTACGCTGCAAGTCGAAGATGTACTGGGCTTCGTTAAAAGGTACAAAACGCTTACATGGCGCTAAAAACCGTGTTAGAGCTTTAGGTTTCAAGAACCGTCTCGCTGCAAAGCGTTTCGGCTTCAAGAGCCGCAAGCTCGCCTTGGCAGCATAAACAACTGCCACCTCTTACTTCTTGACGCAGATAAAGGAGATAAGGGGTCATCTATCTGCAAAAACAGAAAAGGTTTACTTGTTAATAAACTGAGTCCTCTGCGTAGCGGGGGTAAATAATTGTAACGAGGAGTTAGATGTTAATATCATAACTATAAAAAAAATTAACTAAACTTGTAGATGCGTATGATTGAAGATGCTCAGAACGCGGGTTCAACTCCCGCCACCTCCACCATTTTTTACATATTATAGCTTGACATTTTATTTTGAATGTGCTACTATATAATACACAATGAGATACGTAGTTACAGGAGGAGCAGGCTTTATAGGGAGCAACTTAACAGATCAGTTAATAAAGGACGGTCATGAGGTTGTCGTTTTAGACAACCTTTCAACTGGGAAAGTTGAGAATGTAAATCCTAAAGCGCAATTAGTTATCTTAGACATTGCAGGAAGGGGCTACGCAGATAAGGCTATAAAAGCGATATCTGATGCTGATGGAATTTTCCACATGGCGGCACTAGCTAGGGTCCAACCATCTATAGAGAATCCTTATGACTTTAATAGGGTTAATGTTTTGGGTACTTTAAATATGTTAATGTGGGCGAAACAAGTAGGCGTTAAAAGGTTTGTGTATAGCGCATCTTCCTCGGCTTACGGAAATGCCTCCATTACTCCAACTCCCGAAACTCATCCCACAGACCCACTGAGCCCCTATGGCTTGCAAAAGCTTATTGGGGAGCAATATTGTCGAGTCTTTTATCATTGCTATGGGCTAGAGACTGTTAGCCTTAGGTATTTTAATGTATTCGGCGAACGACAAGCTTTAGAAGGAGCCTATTGTTTAGTTATGGGCATTTTTGCAAATCAAGTTCTTAATAAAAAACCAATCACCATTTGTGGAGATGGAGAGCAACGTAGGGATTTCACCTATGTGGGTGATGTCGTGAAGGCTAATATCCTTGCCATGGCTTCAAAAAATGTGGGCAGTGGAGAAGTTATTAACATAGGTAGTGGCGACAATAGGTCTGTAAATCAGCTTGCTGATTTATTTAATGGCGAAAAACTTTACATAAAAGAGCGACTAGAGCCTCGCGAGACTCTTGCAGATAATAGTAAAGCCAAAGAATTACTAGGCTGGACCCCTACTGTTTCTGTCGAAGATTGGGCTCCTAAGTACAAGAAAGATTTGGGTATAATTTAAATTATGGATATAAAAATAAAAAAAACACATAGACTTGCGCAGATGCCATCGAAGGCTCATGAATCTGACGCCGGATTCGATTTAGTAGCAGCGAACATGCGCTACTCATCCGATGACGAAACTGGATTATATACGGAATACAGCAGTGGTTTATCTCTTGAAATCCCCAAGGGGTACGTCGGCTTAGTTTTCCCCAGGTCTAGCGTGTCTAAGACTCGCCACACGCTTAGAAATTCTGTAGGAGTAATAGATTCTGGCTACAGGGGGGAGATTAAATTAAGATTTTCTCCCGACGATACTCATAGGGGGTATCAAATAGGAGACAGAATAGGTCAAATTGTCTTTATAAAATTGCCTTCTGTAAAATTCGTAGAAGTAAGTAATCTTAACAAATCAGAACGAGAAGAGGGAGGATTCGGAAGCTCAAATGAATAACACAAGCGGATCCGAAACAATTGCAAATTATTGCTTAAATAAATATTGCCCCTTTTTAATTATTTTATTTTTGCTTTTTTGTAATTTTGATTTGACAAACTGGGCGCCCTATGTTATTATAGCGTCAGTTATATTTATAGATAGATTTTCTTTTAAAGTAGGTTATAGCGTAGCATTTTGTGAAAAAAAAGGAATAGACCCTCTAAATGATTAAAAAAATTATTAAAGCGTTTAGAAGTCTAAGCTCCAACCAATATTATGTGGTTTATAAAAATAAAGACGATAAAGTGAAAACTTATTTAATAGGAGATATAGATTTGTACAAATCATTTGCCAATAAAGAGCAGGATCGCGACAACGCAGGGTTTAAAGCCTACTGCTTCGCGCGCAAGCAAGTTCGATCCTTTCGGCATGACAGGATAATTTCGCTTACCAAGAAATAGCCCTGATGCCCTTTTATGAATTTTGTAGTTGAAATATTTTTATTCTTATCTATAATATGTGTATTATATCTAGTTCGAGACCTCCAAAAGCTTAATAAATCAACCCGAGAATTAAAAAGTAACGCCGATAATCTAGCATTAGTCAATACAAGTCTAGAAGATCAACTAACCGAGCATAAGAACTCTACCCACTCCCACCAACTCTCCCTAACTAATCTCGAGACCAGATTAACCGAGGAAAAATCCTCCCACCAAGCTCGCGAGTCGCATCTCCATAAAGCTATTAGTGGACTCCAAGAAGCTTTATCTGAAGAGCAGAAAAGCCTTAAATCGCGCGAGACTGAACTCAAAAAGAAAGAATCTGATCTAGAGAGTAATTTAGTAGAAGTACAAAAGAACTTAGAAGAAGAGACCGAGTCTAGAAAAAAAGTTTTATCACAAAAGAAAAGTAGCGAAGTAAGATTAGGCCATATAGCCGAAACATTAGCTCCATTTTTAGATCAATTCGATTTTGACCCCGAAAACTGCACTTTCTTAGGCAAACCTATAGACTACATATCATTTGACGACGACGCAGTAACCTTAATCGAAATAAAAAGCGGAAAAAGCCAACTCAACTCCAAACAAAGACACATTAGGGACTTAGTAAAGAACAACCAAGTAAACTGGAAAGAAATAAGAATACAATAACTTTCATAAACCATAACATACATATATGAATACTAAACTAGTAAACCAACTCGCCCTTCGAGGGCTTTCTATTAACGCAGCTTCACTAGAAGCACCATTTCTCAATGAAGATCTGGTGGTATCAATCTAAATTAACTGACTAAATTAAATTATGAAGAATAAAATTATATCTACTCTTATCGCTTTCGGTCTTGTGGGTTCTGCCTGCGCCATCGAAATCAACAAAAATCTCTCCATCAATGGCTTCATTGACGGTTCTTACCAACACGCAGAAGGCGCTGCTACAGAGCAGGGACTCGGCCTCGACGAAATCGAAGTGGACTTCTTGTTTAACGCTGGCGCCGCCTCTGGAGCTATCCATCTGGATGATAGTGACGACGGCTCAACAACTAGCGATGTAAACGTCGAACAAGCTTTCCTTGGCTACAGCTTAGGAAATGGTGTCAGTTTTACCCTAGGTCGGTATGGATCTCTTCTCGGCTTCGAGCGCGAAGACCCTACTAGCTTGAGTACATTCAGCCGCGCATACGGAGACTCGAATTTCAACTTGGGTGACGTAGACGCCAATGTGGATGAAGGTCTTAGGGTTTCCTATTCTTCTGAAGCTTTTAGTCTTGCAGGCTCCTTCCAGAACGCAGGCAACTCCAACGTTGAGGCGAACGATCTCGATTTCGAGATGGCTTTTGCTTACACGGGCATCGAAAACCTTACCTTTGGTGGGGGATATCATTTCGACAACGAAGCCGTGAATGCCAACGAGACCGATGTTCTCAACGTTCATGTTGCGGGAACACTGGGCAAGCTCCTTCTTGGAGCGGAATTCATTGAAATGGAAAACGAAGGGGCTGACCTTGACGGCTGGATGGTTCTTGCTGACTACGATGTGAACGATGAGTTCGGCGTGGTGCTTCGTGCAAGCAGCAATGAGGAGGCAGGAGCAGGAGACTATGAAAAAGTAACCATTGCCCCTAGCTACTCACTTAGCGACAGCTTAGGAGTCATTCTCGAGTACAGCGACGTTGAGGATTCCGGTGCAGACGGGAACGAGCTTGCTCTTGAGTTCCTATTCACTTATTAATTAATAACCCTAGCATATAAAAAAAATGGATAATATAGTAAATACAGTCAAGTCCGCCATTGGTGGTCTTTTTACAGTTCTCACTTCCGTAGTTGGTCTTCTTGTGGTCGCACAAGTGGTCTTTGGCGAGGAAGCAGGGATGAACGTCATTGGAAATCTTCAAGAAATTGTCAATGGTTTTGTCGGTGAAGGCGCAAGTCTTGCTGGTTTAATCACATTGCTTCTTCTAGTAGGACTACTCCAGAAGCAAGGATGCTGTTCTAAAACCTCTAAATAACTAGGAGATAATATAATATGATCGACAAAAAATTCTGGCATAGTAAAAAGTTCTGGGCTTCCGTCATTGGAGCACTAGTACCTGTCCTCAATCACTTCTTCGATTTCGGTCTTAGTCCTGAGGCAGTCATGCAAACAGTTGGCCCCATCGCCGCTTACGTACTAGGTCAAGGCCTTGCTGATCTAGGTAAGAATAAATCAGGTTAAGGGCTTAGATCCTCAATCTCTTGGGCCGCTCTTGCTAATCGCGAGGGCGGCCTTTATTTTTATATTGGGAAAAATTTACCACGGGAACTTGAAATATAGTGGACTATAAGTTACTATATACTTCATATGGACGATGAATTTGATTATGGCGGGCCCAAAAGTTACGACGAGCAGACAGATGCCTTTCGCTTTGAGTTAGATGATATGGTGGAGAGGTATTTGTCGGAGTTTGACATAAATACCATTACCATGATTGGTGCATTGAGGGAGAAAATGCAAGAGCTTATTGAGTTCGGTAATTGCGACATGGGGGACGAGATGCTCGAGGATGAATGAAAGGTTAATAGGGCTAACTGGGTTTGCTCGTTCGGGCAAAGATACTTTCTATAATCGATCAAAAATTTTTTTAAGCAATAAAGGCCTTAAGAGCTCTCGCTTTGCTTTTGCTGATGTCTTAAAATCAGAGTGCGATTTAATTCTAAAAAGACATTTAAACATTTCCGCGTTTACAGAAGATAGCCTTGAAAAAGAATTAATTCGGCCACTTCTAGTCACATGGGGTACCGAAATAAGAAGAAAGATTGACCCATTTTGCTGGATTAATGCTATAAGCTCTCCTATTGAAGAAAGAATTGCATCAGGAGAGTATGTTTTTATTACTGATGTAAGATTTAAGAATGAGGTAGAATGGATAAAATCTCAAGGCGGTTTAATTTTTAATATCAAAAAAGAGGGCGGATTCCCAGCTAATAAGGACGAACTCGATCAATCAAAATTAATAAAACCCCTAACGGACATTAATGTTTTGTGGCCTCAATTTTCTGGGGATCAAATTCAGCTATGCGACCCATACGTATCAAGAGTCTTAAATCTTTATTTTGATAAAAATATCCTACAAAAAAACCTCCCCAAGTGGACTATATATGGAAAATAAATCTCAAAAAAAATATTCGTCTAGCCCCAAAGGGAAAGAAGCCCTTGGCAGGGCTCAAGAAAAATACGATAATGATAATGCCGAGAAGCGCCGGGCACAAAAGCGGGACTACATGCGTCGGAAAAGAGCTGCGAACCCAAACTACTGCAGGTGGAAATAAGGACTCTTAAAGCTGAGGTTCCTATTGCAAAATTACCAAGGGATTAACTGGGAAAAGTCTTGACTCATATAGCTTATTATGCTAGTATAGTGTCATGCCTAATTCACGAAAATCTCATAAAAACCCCCAAGCTGCATACCGAAGGGAATTATTTAATGTTTCTCAATATTGGAACATAAACTATACAGAGGAGTATTCATCAGGGGTAGAAAAAGACTTCAAGACTGTCATTTCGGCAAAATCCTACCAGTTAGCTATTCGTATTCTAGAAACTAGGCTAAAAGAAGATAACCCCTTAATTAAAGTAAAATCGGTTCAAGGGTTTATGTTTCATAAAAAATATAGAAGCGTAAACTCTGGCAAGTTAAGAGTTAAGAACTGGGAGCAAATCCGAAAAGCTTCCTTCCCCAATGAGAATAATTTTTTATTTAAAGTTGAAATTCCCCGACCTGAATGGAAGACCAATAGATTCAATAAGACTAATCTAGAACACGTAAAATCCATAGGTTTCAAGAAGGGCGAAAGCAATTGGGCTACAAGAAACCTCAAGGGAAAAGTTCTTCCTCTTGAAGAAAGGGCTCACAAAATATGGAGAGGGCGCTGGGTCGACTGGGATCCCTACTTGCGGGAGAATGCTAAAAATGAACTTTTAGACGCGCTCGCAAAGTCTAAAAACAATCGGACCTATACTGCCGAGCTTCTAGGCGTAGCCAGAAACACCATGTATAAGTTGTTTCGTAAATTTCCCGAAATAGACTGGGAGAAAGATTATGCCCCTCTTCACTCGAGTCGTGTGCCTAGTAAAGCTAAGCGAGTTAAAAGGAAATTCGAGCTAAAAGAGATGATCCCCCGCCTTGATTCTGCCCTCGCTAGCACTGGTGGCAATAGGACGCAAGCTAGCAAATCCCTAGGTCTTTCTATTTCTGTATTCAACAGGCTTCTACGAGCCACAAGAGACCAGGTAGACTGGTTCAAGAAGTACCCATCTAAATTTGCCAATAAAAAGAAATGACAACAAAACTAGATGAATCAAGCCTTCTCTTTGATGAAGAGTTGAAGAATTTCCAACCAGACTTGGTCAGAATTATATCTAAATTTCGCCATGCCCATCACCACCTAGAGGTAGATGAACTATTGAGCGATGTAAACTTAACGCTTATCAAGAAAAAAGATTCCATCCTTGAGTCTTTTGGCGAGGAGTTCACTTCTGTGGATTTTCGTAAATTAGCGTATGCTTACGCTCGTAATTCAGTGGGATGGATCCAGGGACGGCTTAATCGAAATAGTTATATCGCAAAGAGGGTTGATAATTCTCACGAAACCGAGGATGGACCTATGTCTACTTTCGAGTTGGCTTGTAATACTCTTCCATCGGGGGATGAACCTACTCCTTATTCTCTGGACTCTAATAACAAGTGCGCCTATATTCTTAAAATGATCAAAGAGTATTACCATATACTGACTGATCAAGAGCACAAAGTTCTTTGCTTAAAGGAGAAGGGTAATAATCTTCGTCAAATTGCCAAAGTGCTGGGAGTGACCCATCAGGCGATTTCGATAACCGAGGGTAATATAAGAGAAAAAATAAAGTCTCATCTGAGTGTTGACCCTTTTTCTGACAACTCTCACTCAAAAGTGAGAGACGGCGTCGAGTCAGTGAATTCTTTGTTTAGCTCCTATCCCAAGTTCTCAGATCAAGATCGTAAGGATTTAAGAGCATTACTAGTGAACTCGTTCAAGAAGTATACGGCGCTAGAAATCTCTTCCCGATTCAAAGGAGGCAAGTTTACTCACCAGCAGATAGTTAGTTTTTGCGCCAAAAAAGATCTTTCCATTTACCTCAAAAGATCCTCTAGAAATGCTTATTCGCGAACAGAAGAGCTTAAAATCATAAAAATGATCAATGATGGTTGTTATCTAGAAAATTTAATTACGGAATTCGGTCGCGACAGGAGAAGTGTCTCTGCTAAAATACATCATCTCATGAGAGCTAAGGTTATAGAAGCGCGCCCTCCGTCATCGTTCGACCCTTTATCTTTAAAGCAAAAGCATATGCTAAGATGGTTTCGCAGTGGCCTGTCAACGAAGGAGGTTGCCGCTAAAAGAAACATTAGCGTGCAAAGTGCGGGTTCTGCGCGAGGAGGCTTCGTAGTGAAAGGCCTCTTGCTTCCCTGTACCCCTCTATTAGATAGGGAGCGCAACGCTCGTAATCGACTAATTTAATTAGACTTATAGACTCCTACAGCTAATATACTGTATATGAAAAAAAATATAAGAGAAAATATAGAATCCCTCGTCGTCTTTGCTAAAGCTTCACTAGTTAGAGAGAAAGGCGAAGTTCAGAGAATGGTCGACGAAGCTCATAAAGGCATTTCCGCAATAGAGAATAGTATTAGCGAGCTGGAGGACTCTATTAATAAAAGATCGAGTCGCGAAAACTTTACTAGTCCACTATCTGAAGAGTCTGAACCCATGGAGGGATTAGACTTAGATATTGAGTGAACCCGATCATGGGGGATTCAAATACACAGAAAGACTACTATGGCAGTAGCTCAATAGATGAAGAGTTCGAATACGTCTTAGTTGTTTCAGGGAATGCTCCGAGAGCAGAAAACAACCTGTTTCTCGACGTAGTTATGTTGAGCTCAGGAGAGGCTGAATTCATTAATGAACAAATGAGAACCTTCAACTCCCGCGAAGTATACTTAAAACTTGAATGTGGCGACTCTAAATAAGTGTAAATATATCTGTGCCCTCTCAAAGTTTACTTCATTTTTTTGCTTACTTAATAATAATTTTGCTTTTTGTTCTTTATAGCCGTCATCAAGAATTTGACAAGCTATATAAGATATCTATCAATCAAGACGACACCATCCTTAAATATCAAGAGGCAGTTACTTCCCAACAAAAATATATCCAGCTACTAGAGGGGGAATATATAAAAAATACTAGAAATAACTCCCCAATTCATTAAATTACAAATAATATGAAGAAAATAATCCTACTACTGTCGCTATTCGCGTTTAGCTGTTCCCATACTCCTCTCCATCAGAAATGCAATGGGGATTATGTCTGTAGGTGCGAAAGCTGCGATAAGGCTTGTAAAAATGGTGATCAATTCTGCAGAAAGCTCTTCAAGGCTGGATGCAAATGCCATGAGTAAAGGAACAGCGGTTTGCGAGGAGTTTTGCGAAACGGTCGAGTCAGGCGCTCGAATCTTAGAGCGCAACGATTATACTCTAGAAGAAATAGAAGAAATTAAATGCCAGCTTAGTATTGCCTATTTTACGCCGCTCATGGAGCGCATGGTGTCTATTGGGTATTGCTGCACTCAAGTCCAGAAAGATTTAGACCAAGATAGATGCACCGCTTGGTTTGAGCCCGCCTCTGAGGCTTAGTGCTTTAAGTAAAGCGCAATGCCGATTCGTGAAGGTAGTTTTATTTTTTTTATTTGTTAGCTTGTCTTATGCGCATCCTTCGCGTGTTAGGTATATATGCCCAGAGAAGCAAAAAGCGTATGAGGAACACTGCCGAACCCAGAGGGGCTACCAAATCCCTCCTAATAATGCCCTATTGCGGGTGCAGACTATTGCTCCTTCAGGTTCTATATCTATAAATAAGGACGCCTCCTCCGTAGGCAAGGAGAGCCCTAAAGAGTCCTCCGACCTATCTAAGGCCCTTGACCCCATCGCCTCAGAGGACTCGGCCTCAGAGGACTCGGCCTC
>TARA_R110000851_G_scaffold291462_2_pt1 | contig 17505 bp, 15 predicted proteins | sample TARA_R110000851 | Tara Oceans TARA_R110000851 (sample SAMEA4397627) | marine metagenome | biome: Polar Biome; feature: [DCM] deep chlorophyll maximum layer (ENVO:01000326); material: water (ENVO:00002006), including particulate matter (ENVO:01000060) such as... | depth 17 m
GCAACTAATACTGCCACAGTAGACTTTTCAACAGTAGCCGTGTTTACCGCTTAATATGGGAGCCACGATAAAAAAAATCAAGAAAGATGAAACTAGTAGAGGTACATGAAGAGGATAACAACATAAGTATCAAGATACACCCAATTTTAAAAGCTGTATTCCTATTCTATATAGGGGGTGTTTTAGTAGATATGTGTTTAAATGATAGTTTGGTATCTTTAAGCTCTATAATGCTAATTATTATTTCAGCAATAGGGGCTGGATTTATGACTTACGGTATTATTATATTTATTGGGGATGTTAAAAAATCTAAAACAATAAAAGACTTAGCTAACAGAATTAAAAATAACCTTAAATAAGCTATTTAAAAGATGATAGATGAGTTAAGTAGTTGGAGACAAGTTATAGGTATAGCTATAGGTTCGGTATCAACCGTTGTTATAGCCTTTTTAGGCTTTAAAGGTAAAACTAAAAAAACGGAGGAAGACGAATATATAAAGTCCCTAAAGGAATTAGAAGAAATAATTAAAGAACTAAAAAAAAGTTTTAACGAAGAGAGGAAATTAAGGGATGTTATAGAAGGTAAATGGGAAATAATGAAGCAGAGCTTTAATTTAGCATTTGACGAGTACGAGCATAAGTTTGAAAATAACCCAGATAATATGGGGATGTTAAAAACTCTTCGGGATATAATAAATAAGTAGTATGAGTATTGAAGAAACTGTAGATCAAGGCTCTAGTAGATGGAGCAATAAAGTCTTAGCTTATATTTTTATAAGCCTACTGTTCGGTTCAAATATATTAAATAGTTATATTAACACTCAATATCACCACGAGATAAAGATTGAAGAAAATAAATTAACTCATATTAAAGAACTTGCTGAAGCGGATAAGGCAAATAGAAGAAGATTAATACACGCTGTTGAAAAACAGGATTTTAAAAACACGATAAAAGATTTAAATAGAGAACTTAAAAAATGTAAAGATGAGCGATAAAGAAAATCCAAAATTGAAGAAGAACGGTGGTGACGGTACTAAGGTAGGTAATTGGCTTAGAACTATAGGTAGGTCAGATATTTTAGAAACAGCTATTGGTGTAGTCGGTAACGTAGCTACTGGAGATTGGCTTGGAGTTGTACAGGACATTATTGGTAAAGATAAAGACATTACACCAGTTCAACAGGAAGAAGCTAATAGATTAATTGAATTAGATTACGCTGATAGAGTTGACGCTAGAGACTTACAAAAGGTAGCATTACAACAAGAGGACTTATTTAGTAAAAGGTTTATATATTACCTTACAATAGGTGTATTTGCCTTCTCAGTAATAATTGTATTACTATTGTTTTTCTTAGAGATACCTGAATCAAATAGGGATGTTGTAAATTTCATTTTGGGGGTTGTAGTGGGTACAGGATTAACAGGTATATTTAATTATTTCTTTGGTAGTTCTCAAGGCTCTAAAGATAAATCTGATCAATTAAAAATAAAATAAACATGAAACTAAGTAAAAGGAGTTTAGACAGATTGGATGGTATAATGCCTATTCTTATAGATATACTTAAGGAGGCTATAAAAGAAAGCCCCCATGATTTTGGTATACCCCAATTTGGGGGAGTAAGAACAGCAGAAGATCAGAATATGCTATATCAAAGAGGTCGTGAATTAGCAGGCAGTATAGTGACTTATACAGATGGTTATATTAAAAAATCTAATCATCAAGCAAAAGAGGATGGATATGGACACGCCTTTGATATCTTTGCTTACATAGGTAAGAGGGCTTCTTGGGATAAGAAAATATTAACAGAAATAGCTAGACATATACAGAAAGTTGCTAAAGAAGACTTTTGTGTTGATTTAACTTGGGGGGGTGATTGGAATACTTTTAAGGACTACCCTCATTTTCAAATAGATTAAAAATAAAATAAATATTTTACTAGAGCCTCCCTATAACGGAGGCTTTGTTTTATTTATTACTTTTGTATTAATTAAAAATATAATTTATTATGAGTGCAGACATTAGAAAAATCTCCGTAGGGAGAGAATACCCAGATGGAGCTATCCATTACCAAGTGGGTAAAACAATAAGATTACAACAAACACCTTTTGAAATCAGTGTTATCAGGGTTAATAAAAAGATAAAGGAGGAAGAGGGTAGAACTACCTATGACATCTTTATTAAGAATGAGGAAGGTACCGTCTTATGGAAAAATGTAGATGGTCTACCAGTAATGATTGAGAATAACGTAAACTTTGAATAATGAGTGTAGTCAACAATCTAATTGTAGAGATTGACTCAGCTTATAATAATGAAAAAGAGTTATCAGGGGGTCAATCTATAATTTTAAATTCCACTATTGAAGATGTGGAGTTTGTTAACAGGGTCGCAACAGTAACTGAAGCTCCAGACTTTACAATACTTAAAGCTGGGGATAAGGTTGTAGTACATCACAATATATTTAGGTTAAGGAACGGTATAAAAGGAGGTCAGATGGAGAGTAACTACTTTATCAAAGACAATAAGTACTTTGTACCCTTAACGGAGGTCTTTATGTTTAAGAGGGATGATAGTGATTGGGAAGCTATAGACCCGTACTGTTTCGTAGAACCTATAGTAAAAGAGAAAAAAGAGGTATTCTTTGATTTATCAATAGATGAGGACTCTTATAAGGGTAGGTTACACCAAAAAGGGATAATTAGATATCCTAACAAAGCATTAAGAGCACAAGGAGTTAAATCTGGGGATATGATTATGTTCTCAGAGTATAGTGAATATGAATTTGTTTTAGATAATGTTTTGTATTATAAAATGGCTACTAAAGATATAATAGCAGTGATATGATCGGACTTAGTAAGGATATTCAACTAGTACTAGATACTATAATAGAGGGACTTAACCACGAGTTCTCTTTATCTGATCTATCAAATCCAGAGAAGCTTCAGATTATAATGAAATCCAAGGTCTCCTCTTTTGATTCAGCAAAGAATATCTTAATGAAGTGGATAAACTCACCTAACGCCCCAAACAAAAAAACATTAATAAAATATGTAACAAAGGTTATTGAATCAGGAGATTCAGCCCTCACTAACATGAGGTTAGCTTTAGTAGAAAAAATAAACTATAAAACCCTAGACGCGGATAAACACAACCAAGCTATAACAGCTAAACTATTTATATTAAATGCTGTTACCGATCTAGATAAATCCCTAATAGAATTAAGGAGAAAGTTAGAGGAGGATGACATGAACTTTAGTGAGAAAGAATTTTCTATTGGATATCCCGAAAGATATGGAAAAGGGGAGTTCTTCCCTAAAAGTAATTATTGGAAAGACTGGTATAATGACAGGTCAGATGCTGTTAGAATATGCCCCTTCTCGACAAGCGGTTTAATGAAAACCCTCGATGACTTGAAGATACAGTTACCAGAGGAGCCAGAGGATATAACTAAAATACTATTCCACGACCTTAAAAAGAAGGATCAATATTGGAGAAGGGGAACTGTACCTAAAGGTATAAGCCCAGATAATGTAGACCAATGGGACGAATATATAAAGGAGGAATTTAGAAGAAGAAGAGAGGGTATATGGTTTATGAATAATGGTGAAGCAGTTTATTTAACTGGTAATCATTACTTTGCGTTACAGTGGTGCCAAATGTTAGATAATGGTGGGTATATGGATTTTAGATACGCCCAATTAAATATGTTTTATCACCTAGAGGCTTGTATCATTGATAATAGATCTTTAGGTCAATTATTTCTTAAGTCACGTAGAACAGGTTTCACCTATATAATCCTATCTATACTATTAAATATGTCTACAGGACAAAAGAATGGTAAGTACGGGATGACAAGTAAATCTGGAGATGATGTTGAAGAGGTTTGGATGAAGTTCTCTTATATGTTTTTAAGTCTACCGTTCTACCTTAGACCTGTTGTAAAAGGTAAGGAGGACTCTCCTAACGAACTTTTCTTTGGTATGCCTTCGGATAACACTAAAGAGACTAAAAAGGCTCGTAAAATGGATTTAACGGACTATCTAAACACTAACATTGACCAAAGACCAACTAAAAATGATTCGTATGATTCAGTTAAGTTAGATGGTTACTTAGGTGATGAAGCGTATAAGTGGAGAAAACCTAGTGATTATATTGTCCATTTAGGTATGATATCACCTACAATGATGCCAGCAGGTAAAGTTGTGGGTAAAGCTTTTATAGGTTCCACTATGGGATCTATGGCTAAAGGTGGTGACCAAGGGTGTGAGATGATAAAAGGTTCCCAAGTTAAAGATAGAGATGAGACTACAGGAAAAACTGCTACAGCTTTATATTTCCACTTCTTAGCAGCCCAAGATAATATGGAAGAGTTTACTGACAGATATGGTAAATGTTGGACAGTTAAACCACCAAGAGGCACTAAAAATGTATTGGGGGAAAAGATAACACTGGGATCTATCGAATACTTAATGGCTATTGAAGAACAAAAAAGAAGGCAATCCGATAAAGCTTTAAATGAACAATTAAGAACTTACCCAAGAAATATAGAGCACGCAATGAGGGATGAGTCAGCAGACTCTGTATTTAACCTGACTAAATTATATGAACAGGTAGATTACAATAGAGAACTTAGAGATGAGGACAAGTATACTACTGGAGATTTTGATTGGGAAGGCGGGGTAAAGGATTCAGACGTAGTTTTTAACCCTAACCCAAAGGGTAGATTTAAAGTTAGTTGGATTCCCTCAAAAGTGGACGGAACAGAAACACTTAAAAATAGGGTTAAGGAGATTAATGGGCAGTTCTTCCCTCTTAATGAAAACTGTGTTAGGTTCGGTTGTGACCCGTTTTCTTACAAGTCAACACACGGTAAAGGTTCAAAAGGAGGGATACACGGAAAAACCGTAACTTTGCCAGATGGCAATGCCCCTGCGAATAAATTTGTGGTGGAGTATATTGCTAGACCAGCAGATGAGTATATCTTCTTTGAGGATGTAATTAAAGTGGTAAGGTTTTATGGAGCTCCAATATTAGTGGAGTCAAATAAACTAGACTTATTAAGGCATATGCAACTTAGGGGTTATAGAGGTTTTGCTATGAATCGTTTAGATAGACCAAAACATAAACTAAACTCTAATGAGTTAGCATATGGGGGTCAGATGATGAGTGGTAAGGACATATTAGATTCGCATATGGGTGCTATAGGTACTTGGATTCAAAACTATGTCGGTATATACACTGATGAAGTTAGAAATCTTAGACCAATAGGTGAAATGGGAGATATGCCCTTTAGTGAAACCTTAGTAGATTGGTTAGCCTTTAACCCCGATAAAAGAACGGAGTTTGATGCGACTATCTCAAGTGGACTATCTATAATGGCTTGTCAGGAGGAAAAATATAAACCTAGGAAGATAGAAAGAAAAAAGATTGTAGTAGGAAATATGTTAAAAAAATATAATAACAAAGGCTCCCAAGGGGCTAGAATATTAAATTAGTATGAATGTAAAGAAAGTTTTTTCCTTTAGTGGATTTCCCAATCATTTAGCAACAGACGCTGAAAAGAACACCGATACCTTCGGCTTACAAATGCTTAAGGCAATTGAGAAAGAGTGGATGTACCGCCCTGAGAATGGGGCTTGTAGCTACTATGACAAAAGAGATAAATATCATAATCTTAGGCTATATGCTAGAGGTGAACAAAGCTCAAAAAAATATAAGGAGTTAATTAATGGTGGGGAGGGCAGCTCTTACACTAATTATGATTGGACACCAATTCAAGTAGTGCCTAAGTTTCTTAATCTTATAGTTAATCAAATGACTGAGAGGTTATTTAACATAAGAGCTGAAGCTGTTGATAAGTACTCCACTGATTTAAAGGATAAAAGGAAAGGGCAACTAGAGCATTTTTTACACGCTAAACCAGCGATGCTTCAAGCTAAGAAAATCTTAAACGTGGATATAATGCCCTCTAATGCTGCAGAGATGCCTAGCACGCAAGAGGAAATTGACTTATACATGAAATTGAAGTACAAGCCAGCTATAGAAATAGCTTGTGAGGAAGCAATTAAGCACACACTTAAACTAAACGACTACCCAGAGATACAAACTAACGTTTTAGAGGATGTAGCAACTATTGGCTTAGGTGTTATTAAACATGGCACTGACGTTAATAAAGGTATCACGGTTGAGTATGTTGATCCAGCTAATATGGTTCACTCATACCCTACACACAATGATTTTAAAGACGTGCATTACTACGGGGAGGTTAAAAGAATAACTATAACAGAACTACAAAGAATTTCAGGTAGTACTTTTACAACAGGTCAGCTCAAGAACATGGCAGCGGCTACTTCAGAGTGGACTAATTACCACGGATTTAACTCTGACCAACAAAACTATAGAGAGGATGATATCTCTGGTACAATGGTAGACGTATTATTTGGTAACTTTAAATCAACGAACACTTTATCATATAAGAAAAAACACTCAGCTAACAAAGGGTTTAAGATGACTAAAAAAGGATCTGACTTTAAAAAGAAAGACCCTAATTATAAAGGTTATGACGTAGTTAAGAAAACTATAGACGTATGGTACGAAGGTGCTTTAGTTCTCGGTACAGAACACATATTTAATTATAAGTTATGTGAGAACATGATAAGACCAGAGGGTAATATAAACAGAACCTTACCCAACTACCTTATATATGCACCTGAATTATATCAAAACAGAACTAAGAGTTTGATTGAAAGGATTATACCTTACGTTGATTTAATGCAACAGGTTCATATCAAGATACAGCAGTTTATTGCTAAAGCAAGACCTAACGGAATATTTATAGATTTAAGCGGTTTTGAAGAGATTGATATGGGGGGCGGTAATTTTTTAACCCCAATGGAGGTTATAAAGATATATGATGAGACGGGTAATGTACTCGGAGCTTCTGTAACAGATGAAGGAAATTATAATAATGGTAAATCCCCTATTGTAGAGCTTCATAATGGGGTTATAGACGGTATTGATAGACTTATTATGTCTTATAACCACTACTTAAATCAATTAAGGGATGCTATTGGTATTCCACAAGGATCTGACGCTAGTATGCCTCACCCAGACACATTAGTTGGGGTTCAACAGCAGGTAGCTAATAGTTCTAATGTAGCTACAAGACACGTATTAAACTCGGTATTAAATATAACTCAGAGGTTAGGACTTAGTTTAGGTCTTAGACTTAAAGATATATTTGAGTACTCTGACTTAAAAGAGGCTTATATAAGTGCTATAGGTAAAATTAATGTAAAGACTCTAGAGGCTATTAAAGAATATTCATTATATGATTTAGGTATACACATAGAACTAAAACCTGATGGTGAGGAGAAGGGTTTATTAGAGCAAAATATACAGATAGCTTTAGGGAAGGAATTAATTACTTTAGATGACTCTATAGATATTAGAAATGTAGATAACATTAAATTAGCTAATGAACTTCTTAAGGTTAAAAGAATAAATAGAGAGAGGGCTAAGAAAGAACATGAGAAAGAAATGCTCGCAATTCAAGGTGAGTCACAAGCCAAGGCTGCTCAAGCCACAGCTCAATCAGCTCAACAAACAATGAGCATGAAGACACAGGGAGAGTTAGCTGTTGTTCAAGCTAAGTCTCAAGCTAAGATGGCTGAGTTTGATAAGGAGGCACAAGTAAAGATGCTTTTAATGGAGAAAGAGTTCCTATATAATATGACACTTAAGGGTGTTGAGGTAGACGGACAGATGGGAAAAGAAAAGTTTAAGGAAGATGAAAAAGGTAAAAGACAGGATAGAAATAACAGTCAGGCTTCCAAGATGATAGACCAAAGAGCAGGTAATAAAAAACCGATTAATTTTGAATCTGGTCTAGATAATGTGTCGGGGGAGTTTGGTATATCTGACCATGTACCATCATAAAACAAGTATAAGGGATTTATACATATATTTGCAGTAGTAATAAATAAAATTAAATAGAATGGGATTAAAGGTAAAAAACTTCAGTTCTGAAGGGGGTGGTGATAGTGATTTAGGTTTTAAAGATTTAGAAAACAATCCAAACTTTAATAAGGATCCTGAAGAAGGAAAAGCAGAAGCGGAAGCAGCAGCTAAGTTAGCTGAAGAAGCAGCAAATAAAGATAACGATGGTGAACCAAGTGGCGAGCCAAACAATGATAAAGGAGAACCAAGTGGTGCTCCCTCTGGAGAGCCAAGTGGTGAACCAGAAAGTTCTTTGAAAGATAAAGATCCTGAAGGGGATAAATCTAAAGAAGTAAGTAACGAGGACTACTTTAAAAACCTAAGCGAGAAGCTAGGTCGAGAAGTAAGTAGTTTTGATGACTTAAATCAAAAGACAGAAAACCCTTTAGACAAAGACCCTTACCTAAAAAGTCTTTCCGAATGGAGAGAAAAGACAGGTAGACCTTTAGAGGATTGGATAAAATTCCAAAAAGATTACAGTAAGATGGAAGATATTGATGTTGCAAGAGAGATTCTGCAAGTAAGATATCCAGAGTTAGATGAATCAGGAATAGAATTAGAGTTAGAGCAGTATATAGCTGTAGAGGAAGACTTAGACCGAGAGCAGGCTATGAAAACTCATCAACTAAAAAAACTAGCTATTGAAGGTAGGAGAGAATTAGGTGAACTTAAAAGTGCCTTAGACTTACCAGACACTAGTGTACTAACTCCAGAAATCCAATCGCAATTAAAGTTTGTAGAGGAAATTAAAGCGGATGTAAAGGTTAGTACAGAAAACCAAAAGTTTTATGACACTAAAATTTCTGAAACATCTTCAGCACTTGAAACAATAGAACTTAACCTAGGTGAAGACCTTAAGTTAGATTTTAAAGTAAGTGAAGAGGATAAGAAAGGGATGCCCGACATGATAGCTACAATGCCTAGATGGAGAAATGAAGACGGTAGTTGGAATCATAAAGCGGTAGTTGAAGACGGTGTTAAGTTAAAAAACTTTGACAAGATGCTACAATTAGCTTATGAGCAAGGTGTTAACTCAGGTACAGATAACGTTATAAAAGACGCTAAAAACAGTACGTTGGGTAACCAAGACAACAAAGGCAGTCAACAAGGAAACAGACAAAAAGGTGATATTATAGAGGGTGGTATAGATCAATTATTAGAGAAAAAGACTTTAAAATTTAGAAAGTTTTAACAATTAAAAAAAATAAACAATGGCATTAGATGCAACACCAACGTATAGTATAGAGCCTTCATCAAAGAAGACTCCACTAAAAACAAATTATATCTCTTTGTTTGACTATTCAAGTCAATACAAACCAGAGACACACGACAAAATAGCAAAAATTTATGGGCAGCAGTCTATAAGTGGTATGTTATATATGCTAGGAGCAGAGAGTGCTATGGCATCAGATAAATATATCTGGACAGAAGAAGGGAGATTACACACAGTTTATAATGATGTAGCTAGAAGTACAAATGTATTTACAAAGACAGCTCACGTATTTAGAGAGGGTGAAACAGTTCACTTATCAAGTGGTTCAGTGAAACGTAGAGGGGTTATTTCTGCAGTAGACGCTAATACCTTTACAGTAGCAGCTTATAAATCAGCTGGGTTTACAGCATTAGCAGCAACAAATGTTACAGCTTTTGTTGACGGTTCAGAATTTGGAAAAGGTACTACAGGTATGGTTGGTAGCTTATCTACAGATTTTACAATCTTAGACAATAAACCAATTATCTTAAAAGATAAGTTCGAAGTAAATGGTTCTGATACAGCTCAAATTACTTGGGTACAGACTGATGAAGGTGGATACCTATGGTTCTTACAGGATCAAGTTGACACGAGACGTAGATGGGAAGACCGTTTAGAATTAGGTCTTGTTAATGGAGAGGCAGCCGATGCTGGATCAGATGCTGAAGCAAATGGTACTACGGGTACAGAAGGTTTATTTGAAGCTATTCGTAAAAGAGGAAACTCTTTTACAGGTGTAGCTGATGATATTTCTGAGTGGGATACTATCTTAAAGCGTTTCGATGCTCAAGGTAAGATTCAAGATTATATGTTCTATGTAAATAGAGATCAATCTTTAGCTATAGATAATATGTTAGGTGACTTAAATGCTGGTTATGACGGAGGTATCTCTTACGGGATTTTCGATAATGACAAGGATATGTCAGTTAACTTAGGATTTAAAGGGTTTACAAGAGGTTCTTATAACTTCTTCAAATCAGATTGGAAATTATTAAATGAACAGACATTGCTTGGAGCAGTAGCTGAAGCAGCTAGAACAAATGGTGTTTTAATACCAGTTGGAACTAAAGAGGTTTATGAAGGTGAGTACAATGGTAGTGGTGCAGGTAGTAAAATAACTACTCCATTCTTACAATGTATGTACAGAGCTTCAAAAGCGGATAATCGTAAGTACAAAACATGGTTAACAGGGAATATCTTCGGAGTTCACACTGATGACGATGATGTAATGAGAGAAAATCATTTATCAGAAAGAATGTTGAACACGGTTGGAGCGAATAATTTTATGATCTTTGAAGGGACAGTATAATAACTGTTTTATAATAGTAAAAATGGGGATTGGTTTAATAAATCCGTCCCCATTTATTTTTAATTTAATTTAATATCAATAATAATGGAAACAAAAAAAGCAATTGACAAGACTTACCGTCTGTCAGACAACCGTTCAGGAGAATCACTAATTGTCAAAACGGGAAAGAAGGGGAATATTACAATATATAATGAAAGTTCTCGAACACGTAGGGCAATAAGACACTGCCCAAATCAGAAATCAGTTTTTATGGATGAACAGGATAAGTTTGCTCTAGTCGAGCCTATTATCTTTGAGCATGGTATGTTAAATGTACTAGCTAATCAACCGTTAACACAAAAATTTTTAGATATGCACCCGTCAAACACTGCAAACGATGGAGACGGAAATTGGTTTGAGGAAGTAGATGATGAGATTGAAGCTAAAGAAAGTCTTATAGATGAAGAGTTAAGATTAGACGTTAAGTCTATGATTAGAAAGGTAGCTAAAGAGAAGGATGGTATCCACAGATTATCAGCTATCGTAGCTGTATTAAAAGGGTCTGTAGCTGAGGCTGGTAAAATGGGTATTGAGGAACTTAAGAGAGAACTTTATAATGAAGTTGAGTCTGATATAGATTACTTCACAAATGATCTTGGTGACGTAACAATCTTCGATAATGAGGATATTCAAAGAAAATATATAATCTTAAATGGAATACGTGAAGGTATTCTTAAAAAGTCAGCAAATGGTAAATCTATTTTATGGACTAAGGATTCAAAAGTTATTGTTACAGCACCCAGAAGTGTTGACACAATAGACTACTTCGCAGACTATCTAACCTCTGATGAAGGTATTATGGTAGCGGAAGAGATTATAAACAGGTCATAAAAACAAATTAACAACAACAGCACTAAGCCCTATCATTTTTTGGTGGGGCTTTTGTTTTTTAGTAAAGGGTTTAATTTAGTATCTTTGCTTGAAATACAATTACATATGATTAATCAAATATATCAAGTATTACTTTCAATAGTAAACAAAGAGAACAGTGGTTACATTTCCCCCACTGAATTTAACTTAATAGCAGCTAACGTACAGAATGAGATACTTGCTGAGTATTTTAGTGAGGAGAATAGAAACAAGGTTAAGGAGAATAGGGGTTTAACAAATAAAGGGCATTCAAACCTAGACTTCCTAGACAGACAAAAGATAGAGCAGTTTGCTGAGTCTATTGGGGTAACGCAAGTTGGAACTACATTCCCCTTACCTACAAACTTGTATTACATAGAAGATGATGGGGTAAGTATAGCTGGAAATATAGTTGTAGAAGAGGTAGAGAGAGCTAAGATGAATTATTTAGCTAGGTCAGAGGCTGCACCAACAGAACAGTACCCAGTGTACACTAGGTATAGTAACGCCATATCTGTATTGCCACTTACAATAACACAAGTAGTTATGGAGTATCTTAGGAAGCCGAATAACCCACAATGGACATACCAAGTAATAGAAAACCCAGACGGATCTACTATAGAGTTATATGACCCTACAAGCAGTTCATTTCAAGACTTTGAATTACACGAGGGGGAGTTCTCTAATATAGTAATGAGAATGCTCGTCTTTTTTGGTATTAATCTTAGAGAGGGGGAGATTGCTAAACTTGTAGAGGTAATGAAAGATAAGAGTTTTAATAAAGAAATACAATAAGATATGGCAGTAGATACTACAGGTGGATCAGAGGCTTACTATGATGACGAGAGTAGACATGGTGAGTACCAGTATATAACCATGGAAGACTTAATAAACAATTATATCATGTCGGGTGACCCAGATGATTATACGTCAATGGTTCCAAGGTACAGGGTTCTTTATCAAGCTAGAAGAGGTTTAAGGGAGTTTTATTATGATGTGCTTAGGGAGATTAGAGCTATAAGATTAGAGTTATCTACAAGTTTAATGGTAACACTTCCTCCAGATTACATAAATTACGTACGTATCTCTTGGGTAGATGATAATGGGATACTTCACCCAATGGCTAAAAATGAGAATATATCAATGGCTCAGGATTATTTACAAGATAATGATTACAACCTTTTATTTGATGATGATGGTTGCGTAATTTATTCTGAATCAGCTCCTGTATATGACGTTAATTCAAACAATGCAGGCAATACAACGGACAATCAAAATACATATGAGTTCTCCAACCAAGCTTTTAAGCCTAATAAAAATATGGCTAATAGTTATGGTAACGGTAGCTATAAAATAGATAAAAATAGAGGGGTTATATTCTTTGATTCAACAGCCTTCGGTAGAGAGGTTGTTTTAGAGTATATTTCAGACGGTTTGTTTACAGGTTGTGAAGGTGCACCCGAGACTGATATTAAGGTACATAAGTTCGCTGAAGGAGCGATATTGGACTTTATATACTACGAACTAATTAAGAGGCGTAAGAACGTCCCTTATAACGAAAAGATGAGGTCTAGAAAAGAGTTCTATAACTCTAAGAGAAGAACTAAGAGAAGAATAAGTACTATAAGAGCCTCAGAGTTGAGACAAGCCTTTAAAGGTAGCTCTAAATGGATTAAAAGTTAAGTTTAATTAAATAAAATTCACGTATGATTAAAATGTTAAACCAATACCTCTTATGTGTAGAGATTAAGAGTGACGTTGTTAAAACTGGATCAGGTTTTGAAACGCAGGGAAAAGAAGAAAGATTTAAAGAGTTACAAGTAACACACTCCGCTGAGTCAGATATAACAGAAGGTTGTAAGATTACAGTACCATCAAATTCAGGTGCTATAAAAGTAATTGGAGATGTTGATTATACTGTTGTAAAAAGGGGTGATGTAATCTGGTTCGAATAATAAAAAATAATTATGGCAAAGTTACAAAATACTTTTACTGAAGGCAAGCTTAATTTAGATATAGATGAAAGAATTTTACCAAAGGGTCAATATCCATACGCTTTAAACACCCGTCTAGGAAATACAGACGGAAGTGACATTGGTGCTATCGAGACTGTTAGGGGTAATAGACTCATATCAGACTTAGGGTTAACCAACGCTAAGTGTATAGGGGCGTATGATGACAACTCTAACAGAACCCTATATTGGTTTGTAACTTCAGATGAGAAGGATTTGTTAATGGAGTATAATGAGTCAACTACTAATGTAGTTACTATATTAGAAAGTGACAAGAGTGCTGCAGACGTTTTAAAATTTGATAAGAACTATTTAATAACAGGTATAAATAAGGTTATCAATGGAGATCCAGATAATGATTTATTATTTTGGACAGACAACTTAAATGCCCCAAGGGTAGTAAATATAAAGAGAGCTAAAGATACGTATACAGTAGACAGTTTTATTGAAGATGATATATCAGTTATCAAGAAGCCACCAGCATATGCGCCTGTGCCTTTACTACAAAGCACTGTTAACTCTGAAAACTTTCTAGAGGATAAGTTTGTAGCTTTCGCATCTAGATATAAGTATTTAGATGGTGGGTATAGTGCCTTGTCTTCATTTACATCATATCAATTCTTCCCTAAAAGGTATAAATTAAATTACCAGACGTTAGAGAATGAGGGTATGGTTAACTTATTTAATCAAGTATCACTAGACTTTGATACGGGTAGTAAGAGGGTTACTGATATACAAATAGTATTTAGAGAGTCTAAGAAGAGCATAGTAAACGTTATAGAGACTTTTAATAAGGAGGATGAGGGGTGGTCAGATAACGCTACAGAAACCTTTGTGTTTAATAACAGTAAGAAGTATGATATCTTACCAAGCGATGAACTATCTAGAATATTTGATAATGTACCTCTATTAGCTAAATCCCAAGAGTTTATTGGAAATAGGTTAGTGTATGGTAACTACGTAGAGGGTTATGATTTATTAGACTCTACTAATCAAAAAGTGGTAATGGATTACACCCTAGCTTTAGAGAGTAAGAGTGTATCTTATAATCAACTAACATATATACTTTCAGGTGTAAACGCAACTACAGATAAAATAGGTATAGATGTATATGGTATACCCTTAGTTGAAAACTTAGTTTTAAATTTTAATATTATTCTTACTACTACAGGGGCAAGTTATTTATATAATTATTCATATATTTTACCAGAAGATTTTGTAGATGCTGCAGCTTTGATAGCTTCAGCAGATTTTATTTATTTTGTAGAGGAGATAATGACAGCTTCATTTATAACTAATGTAGTTGATGTTGTTCCAACAAATACTACTGCGACAACATTTACTGGTTTTAAAATTAGTACGGGGACTGCTTGGCAAATACCTATTTTAGCACCTTTTATAACTTATGAGATAAATTCAGGTGCAGATCCAGATGAAATCCACTATTGGGATTACACTGATGTATCTACTGATATATCCTATAGTGAAGCGGATAGTAATAGAAGTCTTAAAAGTAACAGGAGTTATGAGATAGGTAAGGTTTATATGGATGATTATAATAGAGCTAGTACAGTTCTAACTAATCCTAATAACACTATATCTGTACCACCAGAGTATTCTGATAATCAAAATAAGATAAGGGTTAATATAAATCATAACCCTCCATCTTGGGCTACACGATATAAATTTGTTATTAAGCAAAATAAAAAGGGCTACGAAACAGTATATGTAAATAGATTTTATGAGGACGGTTTATATAATTGGGTTAAATTAGAAGGTACTAATAAAGACAAGGTAAAAGAGGGTAACACTTTAATTGTTAAGTCTGATTTTAGTGGAATACTTGATACATTGGTAAAGGTTAAAGTTTTAGAGGTAACATCTCAAAATACAGATTTTATACCTCAACTTGATACTGTTGTAGATCCAATTATAGAGGAGGCTGGTTTATATATGAAAATAAAACCCAGTGGTTTTAATATGGACTTAGATAATGCTACGCAATTATCCTACGATGATTCAGGGGGGTTTGGTGCAGCACCAGAAATATCTTTTAATAACCCACCATCCTCTATAGGGGGTATTTTTAATAATGTTACAGGTGTATATGATGACGTTCCACACTTAGCTGGGACAAGGGTTAGACTTTTCTTTGAAATTAAATCCGCACCATCGAGTGTACAAGTGTATGAAAAATCTTTTGTGGCACAAAATAATCACGCCACTTTTGACGCTTGGTATCTTGCGGAGGTTGTAGACCTTGGAACTTCTTTTGAAGCTCAATTAGACCCTAGTTTCCCTAGATTCCCTGCTAGGGATGGTACAAATAAATTAACAATGCAACTTAAAACAACTGCGGGATTTTTTAAAAAATTGGAAGGTAAAATAGACATCATTTACAGTGAGGGTGACGTTATATTTGAAACGGATCCAGACGATTTAGATGACGAGGTATTCTATGAAACAGGTCTAGTATTTGATATAACAGATAATGAGCACCAAGGTAACGTTCAAAATCAAAGTATTGTAGAGCAGACTAGTGGTGTATTAGTTGTAGATACTTACTATAGATTAGTTACCTTTGAAACAGGTGATGACTTTACTAATGTAGGTGGAGTTAACCAAACAGGTAGTGTATTTAAAGCTACAGGTACAACACCTACTACTTGGACTAACGCCTCTATAATAGTAGAGCCAGCAGTTAGCTTATTAGATTCCTTTAACTGTTATGTTATGGGCAATGGGGCTGAGAGTTATAAGTACTCAGACTCTTTTAACGTTAACTCATTAGAAATGAACCTAAGACCTAACCTAGTAGATCCAAACGGGTATAAAGAAGTTAGAAGATACGCAGATTTAACTTATAGTGAACCTTATAATGAGAACACTAGTCTAAACGGTTTAAATGAATTTAATTTATCAAGAGCCAATTGGAAGGATGATATTGAAAAGAAATATGGTAAAATACAAAAACTTTACTCTAGGGATACCGATGTGGTTATCTTCCAAGAGGATAAAATATCTTACGTATTATTTGGTAAAGATGTATTATATAACGCAGACGGTAGCTCTAATATATCTAAGATAGACGATGTACTGGGTAGACAAGTAATGTACGCTGGAGAGTATGGAATATCAGATAGTCCAGAGAGCTTTGCCTTTGACGCTAGTACTTTATATTGGACTGACTCTAAAAGAGGGGCTACACTTAAGCTCGGTGGTAACGGTATATTTGAAATATCAAATACGGGGTTAAGAGCTTGGTTTAAAGATAAATTTATAGGTACGGATGACTTATATAAAATAGGGGCTTACGACCCGTATTATGATCAGTATGTCTTAAGTTTTGTTGGTAAAGAAAGTAAGGAGATAGATAATACAGATTCAACCCTAACTTTTGATGAGAGAGCTAAAGGTTGGACTAGTTTTCACTCCTTTAATCCAGATATGACCATAGGTATGAATAATAGTTTATATTCTTTTGATAACGGAGAGTTGTATATACACCACGATCCAGACGATTCAAAAGCTAACGAGTACTATGGTAGTACACATAGGTCTTGGGTAGCAGCTATGATTAATGATGAGCCTTCAACAATAAAGAATTTACAATCTTTAAGCCTTGAAGGGAGTACACCTTGGGACTGCACAATAAAGACCTATATTACAGGTAAAGGAGACTTTACAGAAACAAGTATCACCCTAGGAGAGTTTATTAAGAAAGAGGGATTATGGTACGCTTATATGAGACGTAATGAGGATGAAGAGCAATTAAACTCAAAGGCTGCGTATGGTATAGGTAGGGTTGTTAGTGCAAGCACTACTATTGTAACCTTTAATGGAGGTAATGCTTTATTAACCTCTGGGGATAGTTTATACACCTTAGTTAATAACAACTTAGAATTAGTTGGTACTATAACCACTATCATAAATAATATTATAACTTTAGATGACAACTCTCTAGTGTCATTAACAGCTAATATGTTCTTGATGGGTAGAAAGAACGCTAGGATAGAAGGGGGTAACTTAAGGGGATACACAGCTAGGG
>TARA_R110000851_G_scaffold56741_3_pt1 | contig 17490 bp, 21 predicted proteins | sample TARA_R110000851 | Tara Oceans TARA_R110000851 (sample SAMEA4397627) | marine metagenome | biome: Polar Biome; feature: [DCM] deep chlorophyll maximum layer (ENVO:01000326); material: water (ENVO:00002006), including particulate matter (ENVO:01000060) such as... | depth 17 m
ATCGAAAGCGAAGAAGTTGGTTGAGTCAGCGGCATCTGAAAAGAAGCAGTTGGTTGAGTCACAGACACGCGCAAACACAATTTCAGAACTTGTATCTCCTTTGAGTACAAGCCAACGTGAAATTATGGTAGACTTACTGGAATCAGTTCAGACAATTAGGCTTCGTGCTTCGTTTGACAAGTATCTTCCTTCCGTTCTAAACGAAGGCAAGAGACAGAGTTCAGCAAAGCAAAAGGCACCGCTTAATGAAGGCACTGAAGTAACAGGCAACAGAAAACCAACAACAACAACAACTAATGACAGTAGTAGAAGCGAGAACGTAGTAGACCTACGTAGACTTGCTGGAATCTAACAGGAGAACTTATTATGTCAGAATTATTAGAAGGCCGCTGGCAAGAAACTAAAGGTGCCCTTTTAGAGGGCCTAAACGGAAACAAAAGATCCGTAATGGGGGTTGCTCTAGAAAACACCCGCAAGTATCTTGCTGAAACTGCAACTGCAGGTGCTACATCCGCTGGGAACGTAGCAACACTTAATCGTGTAATTTTACCAGTTATCCGTCGGGTTATGCCTACGGTTATTGCTAACGAACTAGTCGGCGTACAGCCAATGACTGGACCAGTTGGACAAATCCATACTTTAAGAGTTCGTTATGCTGATTCGTTTAATAGTGCCAATGGTACTGATGCGACTGCTGGTGAAGAAGCTCTTAGCCCGTTCAAGATTGCAGAAGGTTACTCCGGTAATGCTGCTGACGATCGCGCTGCTCCAACAGCACAGCAAGAAGGTGTTGCTGGGAACCGAATGAACATCCAGATCTTAAAACAAACAGTTGAAGCGAAGACACGTAAATTGTCAGCGCGTTGGACATTTGAAGGCGCACAGGATGCTCAGTCACAGCATGGTATTGATATCGAAGCAGAGATTATGGCTGCTTTGGCACAAGAAATTACCGCAGAAATTGACCAGGAAGTATTACAGTCGCTACGCGCCTTATCAGGTACTTCACCTGAAACATACGACCAGTCATTAGTATCTGGTACAGCAACATTTGTTGGTGACGAGCACGCTGCTTTAGCTGTTCAAATCAACCGTGTTTCTAACTTAATCGCTCAGCGTACACGTCGTGGTGCAGGTAACTGGTGTGTAGTTTCGCCGTTTACTTTAACACTTCTACAATCTGCAACTACTTCGGCATTTGCACGTACTACAGAAGGAACTTTCGAAGCTCCAACAAACACTAAGTTTGCTGGTACTTTAAATGGTTCAATGCGCGTTTATGTTGATACATACGCTCCAGACACAACTAAAGTACTTGTTGGTTATAAAGGAACTTCAGAAAGTGACGCAGCAGCGTTCTACTGCCCTTATATTCCGTTAATGAGTTCAGGCGTTGTTCTTGATCCGTCTACCTTTGAACCAGTTGTAAGCTTTATGACACGTTATGGTTACATTGAGTTAGACAACACAGCTTCATCGCTTGGTAACGCAGCTGACTACTTGTCAGGTGTTGATATTACTAGCGCTAATGCAAGCTTTAGTTAAGTTATAACTTTGTTATAATATAAAGTGAAAAGGACCTTTAGGGGTCCTTTTTTTTGTCTTGACTTTCTTAAAATATATGTTATACTGTATACATGCAAACAAACAAATTAAACAACATATACACGTGGTATATTGCCCGAGATAAGCTTACTGCTGACCTATGGCACCTTCCCTTTAAACAAAGAAAAGAAGTTAGGCAATGGATAGAAAATATAGAAAATATGTTTACTAAAATCTCTATGCTTGAAGTAGAGTACCGTCGCCGCAATAATAATCACTCCTTAGAAGCAATAGCCAAAATAGAAAAAGAAATTGATTTAGAAGTTCCTGCTATGGTACACAAAGTATCCAAACGCGCCCTCCTTGCTCTCATTGCCAAATGATAAATACTTAGTCATATAGTGCTAATCAACTGATTAGTTTACAGCGGTAACCCGCCCTGTATAGGCCTAAAACGTCATTAAAGGAGAAACACAATGGGACGTCCAGTTAATAAAAGATATTTCGGTGCTTACGAAGCCGGAACACAATTGCGTGTAGCAGCATTTATAGGAAGCGCTGTTGATACAGCATACATTTTGCAGCAAAAGGGCTCTAACAAGTTCAAAGTATCAAATAGTGCCGGCAATGCCGATGCTATCTGTCGATTAGTTGACAAAGCAACAGGATCTGTTTTAGCAGGAGAAATGGTTATCTTCGGCACAGCAGCAGGCGTAAACGACCGGTTGCCAATTAAAAAACTTTTCAACCGTACAGCAACTGACTTTAACGGCAATCGTTACTCTTGGGAAATTCAAGACGATTCAACTGAGACACTACTAGTCTTAACAGCTATATAAGTTAAGGAGCTAACATGTCAAAGGTTATACAAGTACCTAACGGCGACTTTTCTGTCTACGTACAAGACGGAGGAACAATTCTTCTTGATACTGGTCCGGGCAATGGCGATGTTCGCATTGCAGGTAACCTTGTCGTTGAAGGCTCCTCAATATCAATTGAATCAACTGACCTTGCCGTCAAAGACAATATTATACTTGTTAATGATGGTGAGCTCGGTGCAGGCATAACACTTGAGCAATCAGGAATACGTGTTGACCGCGGATCATTATCAGACGCTCAATGGGTGTTTGATGAAAGAATAAATTGGACAGACCCGTCAACTGCAACTGTTAAATCGGGTGTGTGGGTTCCTCAAAATGTAGATACGTCTTTTGCGCCTATTGCAGTTAACAATATTGTAACTGATGCAAACGGGTTATATATTAACGGCGTGGCGTTGAACGCTGGTGGCAGCGTAGACGCAGACTCCTTAACAGGATTTGGCCCTTCGTCTACAATTCCGCCAGGAGTTGATAAATCCTCAGTAGTAACACGAGATGCTAGCGGCGACTTCGACGGCAACATTATTACAGCTTCTCAATTTATTGGGGTATTTGTTGGCGACACTGACGCTAACAGACTTGACGGATTAGAAACATCAGTAGGACTGCCTGTTATTGCTGATAAATCTTCAGTAGTAGTGCGTGATGCTAGCGGCGACTTTGCAGGCAATGTTATCACCGCAGTAACATTTATTGGCGACTTAACAGGTACAGCAGATGACGCAGATTTACTTAATGGCATAACTAATGCATCGGCTAATACTGTTAACACGGTTGTTAATAGAGATGCATCGGGCAACTTTGCTGCTAATGTTATTACCGCCACAGAGGTTATAGGCGACTTAACAGGCACAGCAGATGACGCAGATTTACTTAATGGCATAACTAATACATCGGCTAATACTGTTAGTACAGTAGTTAGTCGGGATGCATCTGGCAACTTTGCTGCTAATGTTATTACTGCTACAGAGGTTATAGGCGATTTAACAGGCACGGCCGATGACTCAAACTTACTAGATGGATTAGATACAGCTACAGCAGCTACTCCGAGCACAGTGGTTACGCGAGATGCGTCGGCGAACTTTGCCGGCAATGTTATCACTGCAACGTCATTTGTAGGACCAATTACAGGAACTGTTACTGGTAAGTCAAGTGATTCGTTCTTACTTGAAGGCGAAGCACCGGCAACAACGTCTACAGCAAATACAGTGGTTACGCGAGATGCGTCGGCGAACTTTGCTGCTAATGTTATTACTGCAACTACCTTTACAGGAGCATTGACCGGAAACGCAGACAGTGCTAGTGACTCAGCTCTGCTTAGTGGACTAGCTACTACGTCAAGTAACGTCGGTTCTACAATTGTTAATCGTAATAGTAATGGAGACTTTTCTGCTAGAATTATTAACGCAACTACTTTTAACGGTGCATTAACTGGTACGGCTTCTACAGCAAGTAACGCACTGTTGCTTGACGGATTAGATACTTCGTCGACTAACGTAGGTAGCACAGTTGTAACACGAGACGGCGCTGGCAACTTTGCAGCAGGAGTTATTACAGCAACAACTTTCTCAGGAGCATTATCTGGTAATGCTACAACGTCTACAACGTCTGCAACAGCAAGTAACTCGTTATTGCTTAACGGAGCAACTAATAGCGATGCAGCAAGCAATAGTACTATAGTACAACGAACATCGGCTGGCTATATATACGCTAATTTTTTAAATACTACGGCAGGAGCAGCAGCAGGTGCCTTAACATCTATATTTGCTGAATCTGCAAATGATAACTTTATCCGCAACGCAACGGCAGCGCAAGTAGCTACGTATATTAGTGGACAGGCGATGGATATAGCAGGCAACGCCGCTACCGCTACCGTAGCTACTAGTGCGGTAGTTGCTGCCACGCTTACTATACGTAACTCTGCAGGAACTACGCTAAAAACAATTAACGGCGTGACAGCAGGTTAATAAATAAGCACAGTTGTTATTCAGAATGCGTGTTAGTACTTTGCTACGCGCATAATTATAAATATAGCAAAATATAAACTAGGAATTTTACATGGCAGTAAGAGCACCATTCTATTACGATGGCTCGGGCTTTAGAGAAATGACCACTACAGAAGTTGCACAGTGGACAGACCGCGCTATATACCATTACTCGTTAGCCCCGTCTATAGTATTAACAGTAGTAGCCAGCGGCGGCAGCTTAGGCACTATTAACGATACTCGTAAAACAGCAGGCGCGCATCTATCATATCAAACAAGATATCCCTTTGAAAGCGAGTTACCAGAACCAGGAACTGTTACTGTAGGCTACGCAAGAATTAGTCAAGGCTCCGGACCATCGGCGCAGGTCGGGGATACTAACAGTGTTGCTTACCCGTTATACAACGATGGCAACAATTTACGTGCAATGAGCCAAACTGACATGTTAGATACATTTATTCGTCCGGGACTTACTAAACTGATGTCAGCGTCGACATCGGCGTCTACTACAGCAGGTACTTACACAATTAGTTCAGCGACATCACTTGCTGACCATACACGAATTTCAAGCACTCCTGTATATTCTAATACGCGTGCTAACACGGCGGCGTATACAGCAGCAGGTATTCCGGAGTCACTAGATCAGCCAACTACCCTTACTAACTATTATCTATATAGACGAAACGGCGTTGCAAACACTCCCACTAGAAATTTAATGTATCTTGACACTAGCGGCAACGCACAAGAATATAGTTTGGCAGCGTCCACTACTTTGTTAGGCGAATGGCTAAAATGGGCAGCAATATTTGACACTCCTCTTAGAATCAGATACCGACTAAACGGAGCAGGCACTATTAGAGGCTCTAACATGCAAGATACTCGACTAAACGGCGCAGGCAACCGACAAACACGATTTGTTAACTCAAATGACTATCGTGCTCAAGAGTTTCCGAACGGAACAAACGTTGCAGTAGCTAATAATTATTTAAGAATATATCAAGTTTAAAGGAGATTAACAATGGAATTTGAATTTTCCGGAAAAATAATAGAAGTATATTACACTGACCCAGAGTTATCATCAGCAGCCGTTGTGTACCGAGAAGGCGAGACCGCTGTAGACTATTTTGTAACTGTTGACATTGAAGATCCTCGATGGTTATCGGTATTAGAGGAAGTCTCACTTGAAGAAATAGACCAGTGTACACGGGATCGACACGAATCTCACCGCGATCTATTTAGAGAAGCGTTTGAAGATTACGCAGAAAGAAACATCATGCGTAACACTAAGAATAATGCCCCGCGTGAACTTGAAACGTATAACTTTATTTCAGCTTTAATAAACTGGGATCCAGAAGATGGCACTAAAGCAGAAGACTTATTTAAAGTTAAACTGGCAATATTTGATCACGAGCTAGTTAAAGAAAGCGATAACAAAGACGTTAAAACAGCAATACGCAGATCAACTACTCCTCTAGAAGCATTAATGGAATTTAGCAAATTATCTAAGTGAAGAAATGTTTCTTTGACTTTGGATGCGGAGACATTGGACATCAACTAAAAGACGCAAAGCTAAACGAGTTTTATACAGTAGGAATTGATACTCGTAAGTACGAAGCATGGTATAGTGTCTACTGGAACTTGTATGTCAATGAATCACTATGTGGCAAATTTAGTGAGATTAAAACAGACTTGCGGGCAGACGAATGGGCGTCGGTATCTTGCTTTGAACACCTTAAACAAGACGATATATTATCTGAAATTAGTGCATTAGTTGCCTTATTAAAAAAAGATTCAGTTGGTTATTTACACATAAATTTATCCGACCACAGTGTTACGCCTTCTCTAGAACATATTAGAAATGATACTCCTACAAGCGGTATACCGTTTGATCCCCTCCGCCCTGCATCTTACTTTGGTAAATTTGGCCACTATTTGTCTGACAAGCACGCTCATCACATAAACACAGTAAGTAAAGAAGAGTGGATTAAAATAATTAGTCAATTCTTTACATACGACACTTACATAGAGCGCCACAACAAACTCGGCGTGCATGTGATTGAATTCTACGAACTACGATTAAAAGAGTAATTATGTCGTCTAAAGCAATAGTATGTGTACAGTGGGGAAACAAGTACTCTAAAGACTTTGTTAAAGCATTAAAGCAGCAAGTTGAAAAACATTGCTCGTACGATTTTAATTTTTATTGTTTTACAGACAATGTAACTGAAGACTACGATAAGCGCTTTCACTTTAACTGGGACAATAGAGAAAATGGAAACTTCTGGGCATACCGTAAAACATACATGTTTACTGATGTTTTGCCAGAAACAGAAATACTCTATTTAGATTTAGATGTCCTTATTCACAGTAGTATAGATAAGTTCTTTGAACTTGACATGACTCGTCCTTGGATAGTTAAAGGATGGTGGAATGATCCAGAAACTTGTAGAAAGAACTATTCTAAAATGCAATCGCCTATGATTAATTCATCAGTAATACGATGGAACAAAGGACAGTTGCAGCCAATCTTTGATCACATTAAAAATCACTTAGATGTAATATTCTTTACGTACCCTACAATAGATAATTACTTTGCTCATTTTTGGCACGACCTAGATAACGAGGATAAGTGCTTCTTTTCTGTATTCTCATACGAAGATATCACTTCTCACTATAAAGGCCGCACGTTTGTTGAAGACGGTAAGTATCTTGACTTTGGTACTGCTATTATTGAATTATTTAACAACGATAAATTAAGTTCAAAGGACGACTTGGAAAAATTATGGCCACATTTCGATATACTCCAGAACTAGCAGCTGACTGGAAAAACATATACAATAAAGAGTACGCAAATAGTTATTTGTTAAAACAGATTGCCTTTGCGATGAACGAATCGCAACTTATTAGTAAGTCGTGGATGGTTGAAGAAATGCTAAATGCTAAACTATCTCCTACTAGAATTGCATTACTAGGCGGATGGTTTGCTCAATATACCTTACCGTTATTATACGATAATTTTGAATCTCTTAGCTATATTAAAAATTATGAAATGGACCCGGATATTAAAGGCGTTTCTTATAAGTTTAATAAACGTTATAAAGATACTGATGCGTATATTATAAAAACAGCAAACGTAATGTTCAAGCCGATTAAAGATACAATAGACACTGTTATTAATACCTCGTGCGAGCACATGTACCCAATGTCAAAATTTCGCGAGATAAATAGTTTTGACGACGAGGACAGAATATATGTCCTACAATCAACAGACGCTGACCAATACGACGATCATATTAATTGTGTACAGCACGAAGACGATCTAGCAGATCAATCAAATTTATTAAACGTATTATATTCTGGATCAAAAGTACTACCAAACGGAATTAAACGATTTATGGTTATTGGGAGTTAACATGGAACACAAAGATATTAGAGACGCAATTATCAAGTCTCAGCATTGTCAAAGAAACTGGGATTTAAGCAAAGAGATTTCACAAGACGACATGGACCTGTTAGTTACAGCAGCAACACAATGTCCAAGTAAACAAAACGTTGCATTTTATAAAGCACACTTTATTACTGATCGCGCCCTTATTGAAGACATCCACGATACTACACGCGGCTTTACTACTAATGAACACCCGTCCGGAGCTGAAACAAATACGCAGACATTGGCTAATCTTGTTATCATGTTTGAGATGCTAGATTTAGAAGATACTATTGTAGACGATGATGTTTCGCGTAATATACATACAAGGGATTTTGTTAAAAACGGTTGGACTGAAGACAGTATGCGCCAGTTAACCCGCGACGCGTATACAGCAGTTGGCGTAGCAGCAGGCTACCTTAATGTTACTGCAACACTTTTAGGATTCTCAACAGGATGCTGTCAGTGCTATGATGCAGAAAAGCTTCGACAAATAACTTGTATAAAAGGCAAGCCGTTGTTATTAATGGGCATTGGATTTAAGCAAGAAGGGGTTAACCGTCGCAAGCATCAGTTGCGCGACGACTTTATGTTTTCTACCAAGCAGAAACAGCCAATTACAGTAGAGTTTCATAAGTAATGAATTTAATAGACTGGTGTCGTGAAAAAGATATATGGTATCTTAAGATAGATATAGAGATACCAGAGATTATTAAAAAGGAAGCGCAAGCAGTGTATGAAGAAGGATTCTTTGCACCGCATAGAGATTCGTACGGTTCTGGTTGGTGGGCATCGTCGCTACACGGATGGGCACCTAAAGACGAGCGCAACACTGACCAAGCTTGGCGCTATACGATGAATCCAGACGGGTACGGTTACTCGGAAGAAGACGTTAACTGGGGGTGGTCTGAAATGCAAGACGTTGCCCCAGAAATGAAACGATGGTTAGAAGACTTCCCGCACAGCACTTATCGTCGTTGCAGATTTATGATGTTACAGCCAGGCGGTGGAATAACCAAGCACCATGATGCTAATGAACGAAGAATTGCAGACGGGCGACAGCGGAATCTTGCATCAGCTATTAACATTGCAATACATCAGCCAAAAGATTGTTATCTAAGAAGAACAGACGGTCCTGTTGCTAAAGAAGAGCTGCCGTTTAAAGATTGTACAGGCTTTTGGTTCGACAACGGAGTTGAGCACGAAGCGTTAAACTCGTCAGATGAAAATAGATTCCACTTCATTATACACGGCGGGATGAACGGTGAGCGTAAACGACTAATGAAACAGTCGTTAGTTAAAGAGTACGGTAGTGATATACTTAAAGAAATTGACGATTAGTTAATAAGGAAACTGATGAGTAGTTTCAAACGAATATAGCTCAACATAACATTCGCCTTTTACGTATTTAGGTCTGCTATTAGCTAAACTTTCAGGAAGCTCTAACGCCTTGAGTATAGTAGGCGCTCCGTTAGCTAACCTAGCTAATTTAGAATGGTCATCGGACCAATCAATGGTATTAAGGGTTGAATAGTCTTCGCCGCACAAAAATTCCCATCCAGATAATTTAGGTCTAAACGGTAACTCTAACTCGTTGTAAGCTAAGTTTTTAGCTTCGTACTGCTTGAGTATTTGTATTTCAAGTGTACTTCTGTGTACATGTTCGTAATACTTGTATAAGTAAGGTGCGTATATATCAAAGACTATAATGTTGTCTGGGTTTAAATATCGTAAAACATTCCCGTCAGGCTTGCACATGTAACCGTAGCAAGTCTGTTCGACTCTTTTAAACGTAAAAGGTGTATAGCTAGTTACAATCTTACTACCGGTTTGTTCTATATACTTGCTGTATCCATCAAATTGAAATACGGCTCCGGTACCCACAGCAGTACTTAACAATTCTCGCTCTAGGATTATGTCTTGGATATCTGATTTATTGTAATTAATTTCGAAAACAGTAAGGGCAACATTGTGTCTGTTGCAAAACTGTTGAGCATAAAATACATCTAGGTCATTGGATTTGCTGTTGTATGTATGTTTTAATGTGACAAACTTTACATCTATATCAGCTAATATAAATCCCAGCGCTTTAGTTTGAGAATCAATCCCACCTGACAGAAAAACTACATAATCAGAATTTGTATCGTCTATTAGTTTGGCTTGGATCTTTAGTGCGTCTGCAAGACTAGATGGCGAGTTGTATGATTTGTATTCGTTAACAGCAACAGTGCTGTTTTTGTAAATGCACCAATCATTATAATAAAAGCTCATAGTACTACTTATCGTTCGGGATAAGTACAGAATATATAACTGATATATAAATAAATTTACAAGGACACCGCGATGGCATACATTACCTCTTACATAGTAACTCAAAAAATATACAATTTTACTTTTGAAAACACTGATGAGTTTTGGAATACTTATAGGCAGCCAAAAATAACACAACTCACCGAAGTATATAACGATTACAAGCGGCTATTACGAAATAACTGTTGGATGCTGCCTGATAAGAAATCTATTCTTTTTTGTAAAGAATGGGCAAACGACTACTACTATGACGAATATCGAGCAGCGGTTGCTGTTCATCGAGAAAAACAAACACAGCAGTTAACGTATACACGTTGCAAATATCACGGATTTACTGATGAAAAATCACTCTCTTGGATCAACTATTAAACAAGAAGACTATAAGTGGTTTTGTCCTCAGCCTTTTATTAATAGAGTTACTGCATCTAATCGAACAGTGCCTTGTTGTGTTATTAAAAGCTGGGATCCGGAAACAGACACCGCAGAAAAATTACGCGAAGAAATGCGCACCGGCGACGGCGAGATGTGCAATAGGGTTTGCGGTGTGTGTGTTGAACAAGAAAAGCACCCCTCTCCTAGTCATAGGCAGATATACACAAGTAAGTGGGAAACAGGAAATTATTCCGAACACTTGCCTAAATTAGAAGCTGCTATAAAAGAACCGAGGGTTCTTACATTTGAATATCAAGCACCGAATAATTTTTGTAACTTGCGCTGCCATATGTGCGGACCAGGGTGCTCTTCTAGTATTGCTAAAGAAAATAAAGATTTAGGAATCGAAACTAATTTCTTTAAAGCACACGGCAAAACATTAATTAAGAGTGCAGACACAGAAAATTACGACGAGCTATTAAAAGGCCTTATAGAGCTAAAGCTTACAGGCGGCGAGACGTTGGCTATATCGCATAATTACGATATGATGCGCAGAGCTGTTAACTTAGGCGTATCTAAAAACATAGAACTTACCATTACAACTAACGCTACATTAACTCCTAAATTTGACGGCAAAGACATATTTGATTTTATACCGCATTTTAAGAGTTGTGAAATTATTGTTTCTATAGAAATGTGGGGAGATAAGAATGACTATATACGGTACCCTTCAAAGTGGCAGACTATTTATGATAACACGTTGAAATTTATTCAAGCTCCTAGAACTAGAGTAATGTTTGCATCTTGCGTTAGCAGCCTAAATGTAGGTTACTTTGACGAAATAGCCACTGGCACACATAACATGATGCGTAGCTATCCGAGAAAATTTAGACGGTTTGCTTCCGGCTCATTAGTACTAAATGGAGAAAGCTTATACGAAGTAACGGCTGTTCCTCCGACGATACGAGAGCAATACTTAGACAAATACTACAGCAACACTCATCCTAACTATGTTCAAACATTTAGTAAATTATGTTCTTATCTTGAAAACATGAAGTATAGCGAAGAGCTTATGTGGAAGATGCTAGAGGACGTTAAAAAACGAGATAAACACAGAGGTACATGTTTAACAGATGTATTTCCAGAATGGAAACCTTACTATGGCCGACTCTAACGAATTAGCTTCCAAACTAAAACTAATCAAAACTTCTAATGCGTTTTGTCCCGAGCCGTTTATTAGTACAGTAACAACCGGAAAAACAACTCAGCCTTGTTGTTTAATGAAAAACTGGGATTTTGATAACTCGGAAGAAAAAACATTAGCTATTCAAAAAGAGATGTTAGGGAACGGCGGCCCTTTATTTGATTACCATTGTTTAATATGTAAGGAGCAAGAAAAACACCCAGCACCGAGCCATAGACAAAAGAATATCGAACATTGGTTGACTGGCAAATACAAAGAATACACAGGTCTTTTATGTGATGCTATTGATGCCCCTAAAATGCACATAATAACTTATCGTGCTCCGAATAATTTTTGTAACTTACGATGTCATATGTGCAAGCCTAGTAACTCTTCAAGTCTAGCAGCAGAAGACAAAGCGATTGGAGTAGAGACAGCCTTTTCGGCAATCCATAGTAAGTCTTTAATTAAGCTAGTAGATTCTACTGACTACACCGAAGCGCTTTGTACTATATTTGAATTAAGACTGGTCGGCGGCGAAACATTAGCAATTAAGAAAAACTATGAGCTAATGCAGCAAGCTATTGACTTAGGAACTGCAAAGGACATTGAATTAGATATTACAACCAACGCTACATTAACTCCTAAATTTGACGGTAAAGACATATTTGATTTTATACCGCATTTTAAAAGCTGTAAAATGTATATTTCGATAGAGTTGTGGGGAGATAAGAATAGTTATATTAGATTCCCTTCAAAGTGGCAGACTATTTACGATAACGCAATACGGTTTACTAACTCGCCAAGAACTACAGTAACCTTTGCGTGCTGCATAAGTAGTTTGAACGTAGGCTATTTTAACGAAATGGCAGCAGGCACACATCAAATGATACTTGATTATCCGGGCAAGATTTATCCGTTTATTTCAGACTCTCTTGTTGTTGGCAAAAATCTATACAAAATACAAGCTGTTCCGTTAATAATACGAGAGCAATACTTAGACAAATACTACAGCAACACTCGTCCTAACTATGTTCAGACATTTGGTAAATTATGTTCTTACTTAGAAAATATAGAGTATAGCGAAGAGCTTATGTGGAAGATGTTAGCAGATGTTAAGAAACGAGATAAACATCGAGGAACGTGTCTAACAAGCGTTTTTCCGGAATGGAAACCTTACTATGATCGAGTTTAAAGAATTTGCCAACCAATGGAGCAAATACAACGTACAGCCGTCGAAAAAGACAAAGCATTTATTATTTCTTGTAGTTTACCCCGACAAGTTATCGTGGACCTTTCCTATTGAAAAGATGACGCAGATGACAACATTACTTGTGAGCGGCGGCACAACTGGCGCAGGCACAGGGCATAACATTCAGCATTGCTTAAAGAGCGAAGTTGAGCAAGTACTTACAGACAATACAGAATGCACACATGCAATGATTGTTAGCGTGGGCATGATATTTGATATGACTGCGCCTAAAACGCAGATACAGCATTTTATAGACTTTTCAAATAGTGACAAATATTGCAAGGCCCATATTATAGCATTTCCAAATAGACTTCCTTATTGTCACGATCAACACATTGAATTAAATCTTATAAAGTGGAGAGAACATAATTGTCCCACAGTGTACACGCTCTTTGAGTTTACTGAACGGTCAGAAGAAAACTTTCATGATGATTATACTCCGCATTGGATTACCGCAACCCGATACACAGTAGAAAACTTTGCAGAAGACGAGCGCAAATACAAGGGTTATGCTTACCCTGTTTCAGAAGAAAGGATTAACAAATCAGCTAAAGTATGGGAAGCTATTATAGATGGCAATCCGAACTGGTTTGATTTGGTTTCTAGTAAAGACAACTACTTCAGGCATCTATATGCTAGGAGCACTCAGTGTTATTATGTAGTGAATAATGAATATACGTTTATAGACAAGATTAAAGAAAAGGATTTAGAATTTGATTTAATTTTTACTCCGGCTGCTGGGTACATCGGCGAAATGTTTGCAAACGAATTAAACTTTAATGGCAAAGTGATATTCTATGATTACTTTGAAAAAAATGTAATTGCTAAACGAAATATCACAGAAATGAATATGACTATGATCGAAATTAAAACATACGCATCTTTTTTTGATCATAGCTTTGATTTTTCTGGAGGCCACACAGCAAGTGAAAAAGCTAAAGATTACAAAGACGAGGCAACACTGTTAGAATACCAAAGAAACTTAACCGAAGTCGAATATCGCGTAATGAACTTGCTGAATATCGACACAGCACAGCTAATTGAAGATATTAAAGGAAAAACAGTCTTGTTCAATACAAGTAATATCTTTGGATATCATATGGTACATGCAGTGTATTCATTAGATAAAATTGACATTGCATATAATACTATAAAGAAACTACTTAACACACATGCAAAGGCGTATGTGTTCCGCGGAACTAATCCTGCAAAAAAGATGACAATAGAACAATGTATAACCGATATATAACTAAATTTAAGAAGATTACTCTACCAAAAGGACAACACCATGACTACTAAATTTGAAGAACTTAGTGAAAAATACAGTGCGTTTGATTCTTACAATAAAAAACTAAGTGCTAACTATTTAGAGTTTACTTTAGAAGAACTAGGAATGCCCAGTGCCGAAGAACTTCTTAAATCTACTATGAATATTGTAGACGACCTAGGCGGGATACAAGGGTGGAGTAAAAACAACAAAATAAGTAAAAATTACAGAGGATTTAGTATTTGCACTAATCCGGATGGTGACGAACACTTACAAAGTCCGTATGGATCTCTAGGACACAAGGAATTAAACTGGTCTTATTCGAGCGAAACTAATCCAAAACCGCCTTGGCAAAGTGAAAAAAATACTTATTACGATTCGTATGGTTTTAACCAGGTACATCCTGTAGTTGCAAAACACTATAACGATCTCCTAAGCTCTGTAGACTTAATGCCTACTAGATCCCGTGTGGTATGGGCAGCTCCTGGATTTATCCAAAGCTGGCACTTGGATGAAATATTGTTACAGGTAGTTAGATTTAATATTCCTCTAATAACCGAGCCGTGTCATGTATTAGAAATTAACGGAGAAGATGAATACGGCAATGCCTTAACAATGTCTACGCAGTTAGAAGTTGGCAAGGTGTACATGTGGAACACTGCTATTAAACATAGAGTCGTAGACTTGGGTGGAGCAAAAAACGACCGGCTTTCAATAGTAGCAGGGTTTGTGCCTTGGTTTGAAAAATCCGGCAACGAATGGAATCCTAACAAATATTTCGGAGTACAGCCTATGGATATGATTACTTCTAAAATAATATTTCCTAACGCACTATGAAAATTGTAGCAGTTAGAATAGGCGAAAAGTATGGGCCAGAATATGAAGCATACTTAGAACGTAAATTACCCGAGCACGAATTTATATGGGTGCGCGAAGCATTTGATCCCAGAATACAATTACAGTGGAACAAGATGTATGGCATGCAGCTTGATATTGATGAGCCTATATGCGTCATGGATATTGATATGCTTCTTGTCAACGATTATCAAAAAGTATTTGATTATCCTATTGAGCGCGGGCAGTTCTTAGCAATGCCAGGATGGTGGAGAGATACATCTAAGTCTGAATATAAGATCAACGGCGGCTTCTTTAAATACTACCCAAAGGATTGTAAATACATATTTGATAAGTTTATGGCTGATCCTGTTAAATGGCAGCGGTGGTACTTAGACAACGGCACGACGTCAGGACCTGTTAACGGCGAACAGTATTTTGTTGAAGACTCTGTTAAAGAAAGATTAGAATTAATTGTATTGCCGGATGCGTGGTTTACTCGTTGGGTCGCCGAAGATCATGTTATTGGAGATAAGTCTTTATTATATTGGAATATACAAACCACCAATAAATATATGCAATTAACAGGCAACGATTATATATATTTGGGCGGAGATTTTCACGAGGATATTAAATTAGTACACTTTACTCATAGAAATAATAAGCCACATAATTGGGAAGATTATGACGAACACATTTAAGGTCGTTGAAATAAATTGGGAAGAAATAAAAACTATATGGGATACAGAACTATGGCCAGGACGAGATTCTAAACAAACCAACAATTGGGCTTGGTGTGTCGACAATCCTACAGAGTTCACTACAAGCAAATGGCAGACTCAATGGTCGGTTCCACTTTTTCTAGGGGTACATGATATTGACGGGCAAACAGTAGGCGTCAATAGCGTATACCAGTCATCAGAGGACGGAATGTATTATCGGTCGAGAGGGTTGTATGTAACTCCATCTTTCAGAAAAAGGGGGATTGCTCAATTATTATTAAAAGCGTCTGTAGATTGGGCTAGGGAAAGAGATTGTTCGAAGTATCTATTCACCGCTCCGAGAAAGTCAGCTATACCTGCATATGAAGCCGCTGGGTTTATAGTCCACGGTAGATTGTTCGAGGCCACCCGAAGAGGAGATAACTTTATCGCCTCAATTACTTTATAATGAATCCGCTATTAAGAAAATCTATAAACATAGACATAACGCATAAATGCACTTTGGAATGTTCTACGTGTCTAAGGCGCTCTGTCGATGTATCTAAATTAAAAGAAATAACAATTAAAGACTTTGAAAAGGTTATCGCATTCTACGATCAGATTGAATTTTGCGGCCAAGTTTCTGATCCAATATTCCATAGTAAATTTATAACAATGCTGGAACTAACGCAAGATAAGCGGGTGTTCGTTAAAACATCTGCATCCCATAGGAAAATGGATTGGTATATAAGGGCGTTCAATGCTAATAAGACGGCAATATGGGAATTTGGTGTCGATGGCCTACCAGAAGATAGCCATAAATATAGAGTAAAGCAAGACGGTAAACATTTATTTAATGTAATGAAGAAGGGTATTGAGTTGGGCAACGATATTAGATGGCAGTATATTATTTTTAAATATAACGAAGCTAATATACCGCAAGCCTTGGAAATATCTAAAAAGGAAGGTATACCAATTCAAGTAGTCAAGTCATCGCGGTGGGGCGGGGATTTAGACCCATTAAGACCAAGCGAGGCAAATTGTGCTTAACCCTAAATGCGGCATAGATAAATCGTGTGCAATGAATGCTCAGGGGTTCTTAATACCTTGTTGCTGGCTAGACCCTATCCGCAAATTAAGCACTAACTATAGTGGTAACATGGAAGATATTAATTACTTGTTTAAAGAAGAGTTAAATATTAAAAATGTAGATAGCGTTGAGGATATATTATTGTCTGATGAATGGTTGCAATTTTTTCATAATTTAATTGAAGAAAAGGATGTGCCAACACTGTGCAAGAAGTATTGTAGTTCTGAAAAATCAAACAAACTTATTGACGTTTATAACTTAGACTAATATAGTTCCTGCTAAAGACATAACTGTTTCTATTTTAGTTTTATTGATTCTGCTTTGAAGAGTGTTACGCAATCCTCTGTGTAACGGCTTTGGCCATTTATCCCAATCAACCCAAGCATAACCAACATGCTCGTCGTTTAGTATTGGAACAAATTCTTCTTCTATAAGACACATGTAAGTGTGGTAATTAAATCCCCCGTCGTTGCTAACAAACGTTTCTAAAGGAAGCGTTTTGATAATCTCTCGTTCACCAATTTCTTCTCTTATTTCTCGCTGTAACCCTTCCCAAGAAGTCTCACCGTCTTCAACGCCGCCGCCAACAAGCCCCCAATCGTTCTTGTTACCATTCCTTAAAAGAAATAGAAAACGTTCAGTT
>TARA_R110000851_G_scaffold120002_2_pt1 | contig 17487 bp, 15 predicted proteins | sample TARA_R110000851 | Tara Oceans TARA_R110000851 (sample SAMEA4397627) | marine metagenome | biome: Polar Biome; feature: [DCM] deep chlorophyll maximum layer (ENVO:01000326); material: water (ENVO:00002006), including particulate matter (ENVO:01000060) such as... | depth 17 m
CGGGAGTAGGGCGGCCGTGGGGGGATTGGGCTACCGGGGAGGGCAGGAGGCTTTCCCCTGACCCGACCTCACCCGATAGCAGCGTCCACGGCCGCCCTGTGATCAGGATCGCTCGGGGCGCCGAAAGCGGAACACCATTCCCGAGATTCTTTCGGCACCCCCGCCCCAGGGGTCCAGGGGGAGCGAGGCGGCCGGGGCATTGCACCCGACAGCGGCGCCGCCGTGGTTCAGCGGGGCAGCAAGGCAAGCCGAGCACGTCCCCTCCCACTAGCGTCCCGCGCCCTGTTCGCTTTCCGTCGTCCTACCTGAACCGACCCTCGTCGGCCCAGTCCCGGCGAAGGTCTGCCAGGGCCTCGGGCGTCACGCCGTCGGCAATGCGTTGCTCGCCCAGGAGATCGATCAGACCCGAGGCGTCGAAGTTCTTGGCCCGCACGTGGTCCAGGATCCACAGACCCTCGGCGGCCGAGAGCGTGAGTGCCGGCGAGCCGAAGTCCTTCAGCCATCCGGCCATCAGGTGTAGCTCGCGGGCGGTGGGTCGCTCATCGGGGAGCAGGACCCGGAACCAGTCGGCCAAGGTGCCGCGCGTCTCTTGGCTGCCCGACGTGATCAACTCGAGTTCGAGGTACGCGACCCGGAGTCGGAGCGTCCGGACCTGGCGCTCGAGTTCGGCGCACGGGTCAACGATCGGGGTCTGCGGCGCGACGTACGGGGGGATCGTGTCGACCGAGATTCGCTCGGCGTCTTGTACGGGGGGCGCCCCGACGAGGTTGGTCGTCGGGGCGTCTTGCTCGCCCGTCACCTCTTCCGTAGCGATCAGGCCAACGGGCTTGTCGAGTTGCAGCAGATCGCTTCCAAGAGTGAACGCGAGAGCAAAGCAAATCGAAGCCAGGGCGATCAGCGCCAGGAGTGTGGGGATGGGCGAAATCATGGGATCAAGTGGTGAAGGTGGCCGAGGATCCAGGCGGGATCGTTACGACCGCGCCCGACGGTAGGGTGCACGTGATCTGGCCCGTCGCCGTGCCGTTCGGGTTCGCCGTGGTATTCGTCACCGTGACTGTCGACCCCCCAGCGATCGACACCTCTCCCCCGGTTCCTTCAATGCTCCCCTCGCTGGAAGATCCGAGCACGACCTCGTCGTTGCTGTCGATGCCGGCGACCTTGCCGATCCACCCCGTCTTGGTTCGCACCGTGGTCTTCGATGTCTTCGATCCTTTCTTCGGATCGATCGACGCCTTGCCCGTCGACTCCTCGTCGACCGTCAGGGTGACCTCGTCGAGATTCGTGTGAGACTCACCACGGTTGAGGCGGTGGGCGGTAGTCGATGCAGGGCGTTCGCCCTCGGTAGGGTCCTCGTGGCCGTCGATGGCGAAGACGTTGGAGGGCAGGGCGAGCAGCGCGAAAAGCGCAAGGATCAGCGAGAGTGCTTTCATGGTTCAGGTTGGCAGTAACGCGCGGGGCGAAGTGCTCCGCGTGAATAAAGAGAACCCCGCCGGGGCGAGGTTCGCAAGTTTGGACTGTTGGGATTTCGTGGGTGTCTCACTTCCCGCGTCTTCCTGGCCCTTTCGCCTTCTCCGCGTTGGCCCGGCGTGTCGCCACGGCCTTGTGCGCGGCACGCTGGCGCGACGTCAACCCGTCCGATCCTTCGATCTCGGTCGGCGCGTCGGTCGGCGTGATCCTCTGCGCCTTGTCGAGCGTCATCGGCATCAGCAGTCCGCGTCCGTACGGGGAGTCGTCGGGGTCGCCCACGATCGGCAACGCCTTCACGCCGATCGGTCCCTCGTGATCGTAGAACTCCAAGATGACCGGGCCCTCGGTGCCGATCGCCTCGGCGACCTGTGCGAGCAGCTTCGCGTTGATGGCTGCGCGGAACAGGACCGGCCCCTTCGGCGCGACCTTGTCGGGGTCTGGCATCGGACGCTCGATCGGCTCGACCTGGAACGACACCTTCGCGTCCTTGACCTTCACCGACAACGTCTGGCCGTCGGCCTCGATCTGCGCGTCGTCCTTGTTCGGAGGCGCCAGCGCTTTCTTCATCGCGGCGACCGTGATCGGTCCGGCCTTATCTGCCTTCGAGTCTGACACCGGGACGATCGCGAGGCAGCGTCCGTCGGACGCGACCAGTTCGTCGGGGCGGCCCTTGCGCTTGAACAGGTGAACCTGATCGAGCGACATTCGGACGCCGGGCTTGCCGGCGGTGCGGTGGATCTTGAATCTCTTGGGAAACTTCATGCGGCTGCGAGCGTCGTGCGCCCGTCGTAAACGTTGGACTCGACCAGGGCGCGCACGACCGGCGGCGGCACGCTGTTCCCGATCTTGGCGATCTGCTCGGTCTTCGTCCCGACGAGTTGGTACTCGGGCGGGAATCCTTGGGCAGCGGCGAGCTCGTTGGGCTGAAGCATTCGCATGCCGACATCGACGATCGCGAACTGCTCGCCGCGCACGCGCACGGTCACAAGCGAGAACCGACCTTTCGTCGTGATCGTGTGGAGCGGGCCGCCCAGCTTTTGCGTCTGGTCAGCGCCCTTCCGTTTGCCGAGCGAGCCGCCGTAGTATTTCAGCAGGAAGGCGGCGACCCGATCGGTGCGCGCGTCGGGCTGCAGCTGGCCGGACAGGTTCGCGGCGGTGACGCCTTGCGAGTCGCGACCGCTGATCGTGCCGAGCGGTTCGTCGAGCCGTGTTCCGACTACGCCGCCGTAGTGCTTCGAGAGCATCGCTGTAACAAGGCTAGCGCCGTTCCCCGTGCCAACGACCGTGGGCATGGGCCGGGTGACCCTGCGCGAGCGTGGAGCCTGTGTGGGGCGCTCCCCGTAGCGCGGCACGAAAAAGGGTGCGACGGCCGCGCCGACGATCGGCGCGAGATACGGATTGTCGTCGTTCACGATGTAGCGAACGATCCCGTGCGCGATGCGTGCGAGCGTCTTGTCGGCCAGCGGGCGGGTGCGCGTAAAGATCGAGGGCGCCGGCTCACTCCAATCGATGCACTCGGCCGCCGTGCGGTACGGCTGCAGACCTTCGCCGTGCGTGGGCTGGGGCCAGACGATCGGCTTCCCGTCGCGGCGCGCGATCAGGAACAGTCGACGACGTGCCGTCGGCGTGCCGTAGTCGGCCGCGTTGAGCACGCGCCATTCGACGACGTACCCCAGGGCCTCGAGCTTGGCGACGAACTTGCGGAACGTCTCGCCCTTGCGCGCTTTGACCGGGCGCAGGTATTCGGGGTGCGCCGGGTCGCGGTGGATCGGGCCCCATGACTGGAACTCCTCGACGTTCTCAAGGAACACGATCCTCGGGCGATGCGCCTTCGCCCAGGTCACCGCCGACCATGCGAGACCGCGCACGCGAGCGGAGACCGGGCGCGCGCCCTTGGCCTTGCTGAAGTGTCGGCAGTCGGGCGAGGCCCACAGCGCGTCCAGATCGGACAGGTAGCCGAGCGACTCGCCGCGCGGGTCAACCTCGAACACGTCGCTGATCGCGTGCTCGGTCTCCGGGTGATTCGCTTCGTGCATCCTGATCGCGACCTCGTCGTGATTCAGGGCGAACAGCGGCGACACTCCGAGCGCCTGCTTGAATCCGAGCGACGCACCACCACCGCCGGCGAACAGGTCGACGGTTCGGTACGGCACGGCCGCGCGAGGCTGCATGCGCAGGAACCTCTGCCCGGTCTGGTCGAGAGAGATCATGGATCAGCCTCGCGGGTTGAGGGTGTTCGTGACGCGCAGCGCGTCGATCTCGGCGCCGCTCTGGCGCGCCTCGACCTGGAAGCCGTAGGCCCAGCGGCCGTCTTCGAGGCTGAAGGTCACACCGTCCTTGCCGGCGTCGTCCTTCTTGATCACGCGCACGTCGCGGCCGTCGATGTCAATCGACTTCACGGTGCAGCGCGACGGGTGGACCGTGTGCGTGAACATCACGCGCACCTCTTGTCCGACCGTGATCTCGTCGCCGTCCCCGAGCGCCGACAGGCGGCGGCCAAGCTCGACGCGGTACTCGGTCGCTTCGTCGCGGTAGAAGCCGCCAGTCTTGGAGACCGAGACGCCCGCGCGCTCAAGCTCCTCGGCGGCGATCGCTGCCTCGTGCGCGTCGTTCGCGTTCCATTCCAGTTCGGCGATGCTCATCTTGCGGGCGCGGGCTCGGACGGCGTCGGTATCGATTGTGTGTTGCGTGCTTTGCATATGTACCTATTCGGAAGAACGACCCCCCTAGCTTGAATCCTGGACCGGATTTCGAGGTGGAAAGTTATTCCGCCTCGGTGGCGCGCCTGACGAGCGCTTCGGAGTCCAGCCCAAGGCGGTGGCACGCACGGTCGAGCATCTGCCGCGCGCCGTCCTCTTCTAAACTGTCCTGCTGGCTGGCGAGGTACGCGCGCGCGAACACCAGCCCCTCGGCCTCGGCCCCGTTGCTTCCCCCAAGCGCGGCGCGCGCCGCAGCGACTCCGCTCTTGCTGGCGGTGTAGTAACCGGACGCGATGCGCCGGCAGACCTCGGCCGTCGTCATGTCAACGACCGACGGGTCGGGCGCGTGCAGGTTCACGACGCGCTCAAGGAACGCGACGGCCTCCGGCGTGCCGATGTGGCCGGCGAACTCGTTCTCGCGCAACAGACTGCGCGCGTGGCCTTGCAGGTCGTTCACTGTCGGTTGATCGACGGGCGCCTGCACGTCGTCGACCGGCGGCGCGTCCGTGCTGGGTTCGTCTGTCGCCACCGGCTCGTGTAGGTTGCATTGCTGCACGGCCCATTTGTGAAGCCGCACCTCGAGCGCGAAGTGATCGCCGTCCCACTCCTGGTTTTCCAAGTGCAGCGCGAACCGCCCGTCGGCAAGCTCGACCATCCACGAACCGCCAGGGTAGGTCCACACGGCGTCGGGTGAATTGTCGGGGTACGACTGCCCGGCCTCTTCGATTTCAGCAACGCCTTCGGCCCACTCTAGTCGGCGCCCTCCTGCCTGGAACGTCGCGAACGTCATCACGTTCTCGGACGCGCCGCACTCGTCGCACACGCCGTCGTCGATGATGCCCTCGCAGTTCGGCAGCACGCAGTCGATGTCTTCGGTCTGGTCGGACTCGGCCACGGACGCTGCCGCCAACGCGCGAACCGCCCCGGCGAGGTCGCCGCTACCCCATCGCTCAACAACGAGCCGCGCGGCCGCTTCGAGTGCGTCGGGGTCGGTGCTGATCAGCACGGCGTTCGGCGGGTCGCCGACCTCGCGCACGCCGGGCACGAACGTCGTCTTGCCGCCGCACCCTGGATCCTCTAGCTCGATCGGGCACTCTATCGGCGCGGGCGCGCGACCGAGCGCGGCGCGCAAAAGCTCCTCGGCCTCGTCGACCATTTCCGACGGCGACCACTCTTCCTCGGCGTAACGCCTGAGCCATTCAGCAACGCCGACCAGCTTCACGGGCTGCAGCTTCACCACCCGTTCGAGGAAGTTGACCGCGTCCCCGGAGTCGAGGTGATCCTCGGCGCCGGACTCGCGGAGCAGCAACCTGGCTTCGGACATGATCTCTTGCAACTCCTCGCCAGCGCCCTGCTCGGTCACCCAACGGATGACCTCCTCGGGTTCGCCGCGTGACTTTGCGCAAGCCACCTCGAGCGCCTTGCGAACCATGGTCTGCTCTGCTGTGTTGTGATTCGTGGCGACGACGGCGCGCGCAAGCGCCTTCAGGTCTTCGGGAAATATCATTAGAAAAGATCCTCTTCAGAAAGGCGCCTCAACGGGCGCGGGTAGTCTCGGACGATCACGCCGTCCAATTCGATGCCGAGTTCGGTGCGGTGCCCGGCTGATTGCTTGTGGAAGAACGCGGCGCCGACAGCCTTGCATTCGAGGTGCATGTCGCGCGCCCACTGCTTGTCTTCGTGCCGGTAGCCGGGTCCGGACTCGCCGCCGTAAATCACCCAGTCGATGTCGAAAAGGTCGATCGCTTGGGCGAGCGGTCCGATCGCCGGCTCGTACGAAACGAACCTGGTCTGCGCCGGCACCTGCGCCAGCACCTTCGCGCGGTCAGCGACTCGCCAATCTTCGATCGACGTGCCGAGCCACACGTTCGGCCAGCCATCACCCCAGTCGGCGGGGAGTCGGTCGACGATGTTCTCGGGCCGTTTCGTGAGCAGCTGCCAGTCGAGGCCGGGCGTCTCGCGGATCAGGTTCCAGAGGTCGGCAAGCCACCGGTCGGTATCCTCCCGCCCCTCGAACAGATCGCAGAGCGATGCGCAGAACACGCGGAGCGATTGGCCGGCGGCCTGTGCGTCCCTGTGCCAGCGCCGGACCTTGTTCCAGTTGGCGGGAGTGGTTCGCTGCCGCTTGCCGTTGAGGCCCCAGAGGTCGAGGCCCATGCGCCCCGAGGTGAGGGTCTCGGCGTAGCAGTTCGTGCAGCCGTCGGACACCTTCACGCAGCCCATCCAGGGATTGAAGGTGTGATCGGTCCACGCAATGATTGAATCTTCGGCCATGTCGTTCGGTTGGGTTGGGGATCGCCGGATCGGCGGGTCTGCTTCTACTGAGAAATGGCCGGCCGCTTCGAGAGAAAAGCGACCGGCCGGGAGTCCTCGCGGGGTGGTGGCTCAGACCGTCGCGAGAACCGTGCGGAGCGCCTTGCGCTTGTCGACGTGGCTGGCGCCGAACAGGTTGGAGTTCATTCGCTGATCGTCGGAAGCCGTCGCGACACCGCGCTCGTGGTCGTGGTATTCCGTGACCGCGTTGAAGGCGGACCACGCGCTTCCCTCGATGCCCTTCAGGTTGTTCCGTTCGTTCTGGAAGTTAGTTTCCCAGGCTTCGAGCACGAGCGAGCGGCGGTCTTCGAGACGCTTTTGCGTCTTGCTGTCAACGTCCTGCGGGATCTTGCCGAAGGTCGTTTCGTACACCGCGAGGAACAGATCCTTGGCGGCCTTCGCGGTCAGCTTCGAGGCGACCATCGCGTCGACCTGGGTGCGGAACTTGTCCGTCTCGGTCTTCATCAGGCCGAGCGCCGTGCGCGCCGTCTTCAGGCGATCGTCGGTCGACGTCTTGCCGAAGTGGATGAAGCTGAGGCCCTTCGCCGCGTCCTTCTCGGACCATCGCAGCGTGTTCGCGCAGACGACTCGCACCGAGGTCGGATAGATCGCGAAGGCGCCCGTTCCGCCGTGGCCGTTCGACAGCAGCGTGTAGAGCGACACCGCGTCGTCCTTGCCGGCGACGATCGTTTCCTTCAGCTTGCACAGCGCGAACACCGTCTTGCCGTCTCGCAGACTGCCAGCCGTTTCCAGGACGAGTCCCTCGGCGACAAGGCTGTCGGCGAAGTCGGCGAGGTCAAGGTTCTCGACCGACGGGTACTCGCTCGACACGACGCCGAGGATTCCGTTCGTGTCGTCGCGGACCTGGACCGCTTTGCCGGGCACCGGGATCTCGGAGCCGTCGGCGAGTGTTGCCGTGAGCGGCGCGAGGCTGGTCGACCAGTCCAGGCCGATCCTTTGGAAGCCGTCGCGGGCCGTCAGGTTCTCGGGGATCTCGATCCCCAGCTTGTGCCACGCGCGCTTGCCGTTGGTGCGAGTCTCGCCGTAGTTGTCAGTCGTTTCGATTTCGTGAGCCATCTTCAAAGTCCCTTGTGGGTTGTCGCGGGGGGGAGTCCCCTGCGCTATGAAGTTTATCGGCAAAGCGACCTCCTAGCAGGAGGAGTTTCGCAGAAATCCCAACTGGAAACTTTTTCCTACCCGGTGGGCACCTTGGGGGCGATTCGGATCCCCAGGTATCGGGCAGAGGCACCGCGCGCGCCTTCCACGACCTCGACGAGATCCACGCCGAGCAGTTCGGCGCGTGCGAGCATCTGCGGGAACATCACGCGAGCGAGGCGCAGCCGAAGCTTGTGCGGCGTGCGTTGGTACAGCTTACCGATGCCGAGCGCCTCGGCCTCTGCGATCGACAGCGGGCGGTTGCTCCGCGCACTCTTCAAGCCGATCGTGAGGAACACCGTCGTCGGCGCGGTGAGGTTCTTCAGGATCTCCAACCAATGACCCCACGGGCTGCCGTACGTATCGACGTCGATCACGTTCTCGGACAGGCCGGCGGCCAACAGGTCGACCGAGTCGCGCGTGATGCGGCCCGACTTGCGCTTCAGGTCGGAGCCCCAGTAGCTCGAGACCTTGAACTCTTCGCGCAGCTTCTTCCAAATCACGCCGCTGCCCTGGCACGCATCGAACACACGAATGTCCCCGTCGGCGTGATACCGCTGCAGCAAGTGACGCCGCACCGCGATCTTCGCCGGCAAGTTGTCGTTGTCGGTCTTGACGTCTGCGCTCATTGCTCGACGAAGTCGTCGCTGACCTCGATCACGGTGTTCCCAATGTCGTCGAGCGAATCGATCATCGCCTGCAGTCGACCCATGTTCTCGATCGGCACGCCGACCAGACACCACACGAAGTTGACGCCCTTCGGCACGTCCACGGCAGCAACGCCGCCGCGCGTCTTCTCGGGCGCCTCATCGAACCCGGTCAAGTCCAGGTCGAAGTTCAGATCGTCCAGCGCGTCCAACTCGAACGCGAGAAGCTCGCGATCCCAGCCGGCGTCGAGCGCGATCTTGTTGTCGGCGAGCACGTACGCGCGCCGCTGCTCGTCAGTCCACCCGCGCGCAATGATCACCGGCACCTCGACAATGCCTAATTCCTTCGCGGCCAGGATGCGGCCGTGGCCGGCGATGATCCCACCGCTGTCGTCGACGAGCACGGGGTTCGTCCAACCGAACTCCGTGATCGAACGCGCGATGCGCGCAACCTGTTCGTCGGAGTGGGTCCGTGCGTTCCTCGCGTACGGAACGAGCTCGGCCACCGCGCGCACGTCGGGCGCGGTGGCCGGCCAGGATGCGCGATCGCTCACGCCTGACCCTGGGTCTCGGGGGGGAACAGCGGACCAGGACCGACACGCTGCTCGTGGATCTCGGTCGACAGGTTGGACTGCGCGTCTTCGAGTGCAGCCTTCGCCGACGCGGCCGCTTTCTTCGCGACCTCATGCAGCGCGGCCTTGGACTCGACCGTCTTTTGCAGACGGTAGATCGCGGCGACTCGCTTCTTGGCCTGCTCCTCGGTGAGCTTGCTCGGGTCGGTGTCCTTCGGCTTGCCCGCCTTCGCGGGGGCCGTCGACTTGGGGGCGGGCCGCTTGGCCGTGGTCTTCTTTTTGCTCGCGGCCTTCTTGGCCGTCGCTTTCTTCTTCGCCATGTTCGGGCTCCTTTGGGGGGTTGGGATTCCTTCGCGGTTCTAGCGGCGGGAGGGTGGCAGCGCAAGCCCTACGGCGACGACGACGACGACGGATGCGCCGAACGATCGCGACCGAGTGCTTTGAGCGTGCCATCCCGTCATCCTACGACCTCCCCGTCCTCGATGAAGATCCCGGCGCCTTCGGGGTTGTCGTCCACGACCTCAAGCCACAGCTGGAACCCGTGGGCCTCGGCGATCGCCGCCAGTTGAGCCTGCGACGTGTGATCGAGCAACGACCCCTCGCGGGCGAACATCACCCGAATCGTCGGGCTCCCCATCATCGCCACGCCGGCGGCCAGCTTGATCCGCTCGCCCTGACTCGCCTGATCGAACGGGATCCCGCCGATCTTGAGCACCTTCGCCTCGGGGTCGTACGTCACGCCCTCGATCGGGAACTCGGCCGCAGCGAGGAGTGCCGCGATCTGTCCGCGCAGATCCGCCAGGAGACGATCGGCCGCGTCGTGGGTGGCCTGCGCCTCCTCGGCCTGCGCACGTGTCGCGACCAGTAGCTCGCGCCGGCCCGCGTGCTTCGCGGCTTCCTCGTGCTGGCGCAGCGAGACCATGATCGGCTCGACGTCCGTGGCCTGGGCGATGTCGAGCCGCATGTTCACCTGGGTCCAATGCTCGCGCGACTTCTCCATCTCGTCTTCGATGCGGGCAAGTTCGGTCTTCAGCTGATCGCGCCGGCTGGCGAACTCGATCCCCCGCGTCTTGATGTTCTCTCGCAACTTACGATCGTCGTCGATCGCCCCGTTCCGCTCGTTCGCCTCTTGCAGTTCTGCGGCGAGCTCCTCGATTGTCCCTTCGGTGGGCGGCGCCGGCAGACCAGACACCTCCACCTCGAGCGCGGCCATCGCCTTGCTGAACCGATCAGCCTCACGGCCCGCGACCGTCCGTTCGTCGTACGCCTCATCGGCGTCCTTCTCGATCGCAGCAACCTCGCCGCCGAGCCCGAGCACGTTCAACGTCGTCTTGACCTGGTCTGCGGCCTTCATGTCGAGAAACGCGACCGGGTCAGCGAACTCGCCGCACAGCGCGTCCAGGATGGCCTGCGGGCTGGGGATGTCGACGCCGTCGCTGCCGGTCACGGTCAGGGTCGTCTTCGCCTTCCCGCCGCTGTCGCGCTTCCACGTCCGACGAACCGTCAGCTGCCCAAGCTCGAGCAGGACGTCGGCGCCGTGCTCGCCCTCGGTGATCGGTAGGGCCTGGGTGCCCTTGCGGCCGAGTAGCGCCGCGATCATGGATTCGATCAGGCTCGACTTGCCCTGGCCGTTGCGACCTCTTACGGGCACGAGTCCTGTTCTCGATGGCTGGACGTGGGCGGCGCGCAGCCGCTTGAAGCTGTCCACGGTGAGGCGGACAATGGTTTGGGGTTCGGTCGGGAGTTGCATTTCAGGGGGTTCCTTTGGGGTGTTCCTTTGCGTGATCCTAAGCCTATCCGGCTTGGGCTGGCCGTGCGGGGGTGAAGTGAAAGGCCCCCTGGAAAAAGTAAGAGAGATTGATGTGCGCGCGTCACGCAGGCGCGCGTACGCTTGCGCGTGTGCGCGGGCGGTTGAGACCTCCTCCCACTCCGCGCCCGACCTCTGTGCAGGTCAGCGAGGATCCCACGTCTCCCAGGATCCTTTCCGCTCCGCGTCCGGCGCGCGCCGAAGCTCGCGCGAGAACGTCCACCGATCCCGGCCCTTGTTAGTGGGCTGGATCTCGATCTCGAAGCCGGCAGCGCGCACGAACTCAAGACCGTCCAGGAGCCGCTGTGCCAGCTGCCCGGATCGAAGGGTGTCCTGAACCGACCTCGGTGCGTTGAGCGCCTTACCGGCCGTCCTGGCGAGCCTGGCGAGATGTGAGGGACGGAGCGGGCCCAGGAACTCGATCCCACCCGCCGGGTCCTCGACGTACTTGCCCTGCAGCGCCTTCCGGAACTCCGGCTCGGCCGGGTCCTTGTCCGCCGTCTCGGCCCCGTACGCGAACACGACCTCGAGCGCCTGCACGCAAAGCTCCTCGTCGATCAGCGAGGAAAGCGAGTGCTCGCCCATGTGCCCGAAGGACTGCACCCACAGGGGCGCCAGAGTTTCCAGAGCGGCCGGCTGTTGTTCGCTCGCGAGTCCGGAAACCCACGCGAGGTACATCAGGCGCAGGTAAAGCGACAGCCTTCCAATTCTCGTCGCGCCGAAAACGTGCTCGATTTGTGCGCCGATGCCCTCGCCGTGAATCTGGTCCAGCAGCATCGCAGCGGCACAGGCGCGCGCGGCCTCGCTCCAGAATGCGTCCCGGCATTGACTGAGGGCCAGCATGAACGTGCCGGTGTCGCGCGGCGAGTCGTCGCGCATGTGCTTCGCGTCACAGCGCAGGGTCATCATCCGTGAAGCGAGCTCCGGCTTGCCGTCGTGGATCGGCTCGACGCCGTTCATCACGAGGGCACCACAGACCCTCTCCAGCACCGTGCCGGTGTCGCTGTTGCCACGGCGCTTCTCACGCGCGCCCAGGTGCGTTGCCTGCAGGAGCGTTCCCAGGAACGCACGCGACACGTCGCCCGACTCCCGGTTGTCGTCGATCGTCAGCATCTCGCGGGACAGCCGGGAGACCAGGGCGGCGGCCGTGGGGACGCTCGACCCCTTCGTCCCGTTCACGAGTTGCCCGATCCCGTCGACGGCACGGGTCTTGCCTGAACTCGAGCCCCCCTCAATGCGAACCAGGGGCACCTGCCCCACGCGCCGGAGGATGGGAAGGCACACGATCCAATAGATCAGGAGCAGGCGATCACCGTCGCCGAGGGACGCCCAGCGGAACACGTCGTACGCTCGTGCGATCCCGCCGGGCTCGGGAACGTACTGGTACTGCTTGAACTCCGCGCCGGCCACAGCGGGCACGCGGACCTCGTGCATGCGAACGATATCGACCTGACCTGGCGCGATGCGCAACAGGCGGCCGGCGGTGTCGCCCATCGGGAAGAACACGGCGCGATCCTCGGCCACGTGCGACCACGACACGTCCGACGCCGTCCGTGCACCGCGCCCGAGGTGGAACTCGACCGCCGCGATGTACGAGCCGTGCGCACCCTTGCGGGGCGTCAGCCCCGACACCATGTAGAGCACATCGCGGAACGGCTCCTGCCGCTCGGTCGACACGAGCACGCGCTCGTTCTTGCGGACGATGATCACGCCGTCGCGCGTTCGGAACGGCATGTACCCGAGGGTCACCTTCAGCGTTTCGGCGATGTACGCGCCGACGGTCTCCTCGCCGATGCCAGCCTTCAGCGACTTCGCGACGTTGCTCCTCGCAATCCCGCACGCCTCGTCGGCCGAGACCCCCGTGATCTTTTTCTTCGGTGCAGGGATCGACGGGTCGGCGTTCGGCGACGGTGCGATGGGCGCCGCCGGCGTGTCGACCGGGGGGAGCGGGACGAGCGCGGCGCTGATCTCGTCGCGCCCCTCCTTCACGCGCTTCTCCTCGCCCTGCTTTCGCTTCGGGCTCACCACCTCGCGGCGGGCCTCCGCGATCGACGGCTCGATGTCGCTCCTGCGCGATACCCCTTTGCCGGCTGCGGCCGCGATGATCTCGGCGCCGGCTACGCGGTGCTGCCTGGAGTCCAGGTGCGCCACCAGTTCGACAAGGTCGGTAAACGCGGCCTGACGAATGAACGGCTCGTCGTCCGCGTCCAGGGTCTCGGCCACTCGATCGGCCAGCAGGCTCACCACCGACTGCGCCGTGCGCTTCAGCTTCTCGAACTCCTGCGCCGCGCCGGCGCCCTGCGCCGCGACCCATTCAGCGCCGTCGATCTTGGCCGCGTTGATCTGCGACTTCACCCACTCGCGCCGGTTGTCGTCGGGGACCATCTCGACGAGTCGACGCTTGCGGTCCGTCGGGCTCAGGCGTTCGAGCTCGCGTAGGTTGGTCTCGCCGATCTCGTTCGACACCTCCTCGATCGCCGCCAGCTGCTCGGCGCCGGGCGGGAGCGTGATCACTCGCGTCTCAAGCCCGCCCTCGATCAGCTGCGATCCGGTTTCGATCGCGGCCCAGTTGCCGCTGCCGCTCAGTTCGTTGTCGAACAGGATCCAGACGACCGACACGCCGTTCTCGTGGCAACGCTGCACGAACCGTTCCAGGTCGGGCCCGTTGAAGTTGATCGTGACCGGCGACACGACGTTGATGCCGATCGCGGAGAACGCGACCCCGTCCGTGATCCCCTCGAGCACGCCGACCTCGTGACCGCACGCCTTCAGCACGGGTTCGTTGAACAGGTGATTGTTCGTGATCGACGGCGAGATCCACGACTTCGTTTCCGAGTGGACCGGCAGCTTGTAATACTTCGGCGGCGTGACCGGCGCGCGACCCTCGACGGGGATCATCGGCGTCCACGGTGTCGCGCGACCGATCAGGTAGACGGGCCTGCCGAGTTCGAGATACGGGAACGTGACGCGCCCCTCGAACCTGGTCTGAAACTTGCCGTCCATGTACCAGCCGAGCCCGCTCGTTCTGTACCGCGCCTTGTTCTGCTCCGCGTCCTTCACGATCTCCGGCAGGAGCGGCGACGGCATGAAGCCGATGCGGTACGAGATCACGGTGTCGATGTCGAACCCCCATTGTCGCTCGATCCACGCAAGCACGTCCGGACGTTCGAGCAAATGGTTCGCGGCCGACAGCACGAACGTTTCGAGTCCGAGCAACGCCTCGTCCTGCTCGTCGTCGCGGCCCTCGTGGAACGGCTCGCCGAATTGAGTGCAGAGCCAGCGCAACGCGTCGGTGCGCCCGGGCCCGCCGCCTTCGCCCTTCTCCGGTGCCTGTCCGTTCGTCAGCGCGTACTCGACGAGGTGGAACAGGTCGCCACGCATGCCAGCCGTCGCGCACGCTTTGCAGTTCCAGCTTCCCGTGTGCAGGTTCACCTGCAGCGACTCGCCCGACGCCGACTCGTGGCACAGCGGGTCGAGGTAAGCCTCGCTCCCCAGCTTCCGTTTCACTTCGAGCCCGAGCCTGTTGATCAGGTCTTCGGGGTCCATGTGCCGGCGAAGGCGATCGTAAACGGACGTGCGGTCTTTTTGCATGATACGGGGCGGGTCGGTGACGAGGAAAGGCGCGCACCGAGCGGAATCGATGCGCGCCCCGTTCTATCCGGAGTCCGAGCGAGATCACAGGGGGAGGCGATCGCGCGCGTTCGTTGACTTGTGTTTCAGTCGAGGTCGACCGCTACCAGTTGTGGAAGTTGCATCGACGGCGTCCATCCGTGAACCAGGAACGCGCCGAAGGTCTGGCGGCGCTCCGTCTTTTTCTCAGCCGCGAAGTGGGCGATCCCTGTCGCGTCACCCAGGATCATCAGCGACTCGGATGCGCGACTCGCTCCGGTGTAGAGAAGGTTCCGATCGTGCATGATCCAATGCGACGACGACGCGCACAGCAGGACGAACGGCCACTCGGACCCCTGCGCCTTGTGGATCGTCATCGCATACGACACTTCGATTCGGTCGCGCTTGCCCGGCGGGATAATCACCTCGCGACCTTCGTCGGTGTAGAGCGTCAGCGACCCGCTCTGGATTCCGATCACGACGGCCTGCGTGCCGTTGAACAGGTTGAGTTCGTAGTCGTTTTTCGTCCAGATCACGCGATCGCCCAGCAGCACCTTCGGCTTCTTGTTCTCCGGCGTCGGCTCTGGCGGCGGGTTGCCGAGCAGCCGTTGCCGGAGTTTCTGAAGGTGCACGTTCAACGCGTACGTGCCGAGCGGCCCCTTGCGCATCGGCGCGAGCACCTGCACGTCCCAGTCGAGATCGAGGAACCGATCAAACGGCCGGAGCGGTTCCGGCGCAGTCACGACCATCTCGACAATCTGCGCAGCCATCGCAGCCGCGCCTTGCTCGTGGCCGCGCTCCGTGCGGTGAATCTGCCACGTCACGGACCCCTTGACCGGGGGCGGTACGAACCCGTCGAGGATCGTTCGCGTGTTCACGGCGAGGTCGCCGGCCTGCCGCACGATCTCGGTCAGCACGTGGATCGCCGTGCTGAACTTGTCGCGCGCGGCCAACAGGTCGCGCAGGATCGCGCCGGCGCCGATCGGCGGAATCTGATTGTGATCGCCGACCAGCAACAGTCGACACTCGGGAGGCAGCGCGCGCAGGAGCGACTGCATCAGCTTCACGTCGCACATCGACACCTCGTCGACAACGACAACGTCGTCTTGTATCGGATTGCCGGCGTCCCGCAGGAACTTGAAGCCGCCCGTCCTCTCGTCGAACTTCGGCTCAAGCAGACGGTGGATCGTGCTGGCCTTGCGCCGGGTGGACGTGCCGAGCTTGCGCGCAGCCTTGCCCGTCGGTGCGCACAGCGCCACGCTCAAGCCGTTCTCCTCCATCATTTCGCAGATTGCTCGCATCGTGAACGTCTTGCCCGTTCCTCCGGCTCCCGAGATCACCGTCACCGGCCAGACCGTCGAGGCGAGCAGGGCCTCGCTCTGGCCGGCGTTCAGCGGTTCAAGCGCAGCCTGTGTGCGCGGTCCATCGGACGACAGCTTGTCGAGCGACGGGTCACCGAGACCTTCGAGCAGACGATCGAACACGTCGAACTCGACGCCCGCGATGTACGCATCGGCCACGAGGTCCGTGCCCAGCGGCGACGTGTCGCGGTGAACGAGTCCGGCGGACGTCAGTTCGGCCAGCGCGTCGAACACGAGATCCTCGGCGTCCAGCGTGTCGGGCCGCAGTTCCTTCAGCGCCTCGTCGAGCAGACCCTCGCGCGTGGTCCACGTGTTGCCCTGGCTTGCGATCTGGTCGAGGCAGTACGCGACACCGGATTGCATGCGGCGCGTGTCTGTCTTCGCGAGGCCCATGTTCAGCGCAACCGTGTCGACCGTTCGGAACCCGAAGCGCGGGATCTTTCCAATCAAACCGTACGGGTCCGCCCTGATCATCAGCGGCGCGCCGGCGCCCATGTAGTAAACGATCGTCCCCGCCTGTCCGGACGTCCATCCCTGCGACACGAGTGCGGCGAGCGCGTCGTACCTCTCGCGCTCCTCGTTCCAAACCTTCGCGGCGGCGCGCACCAGGGCAACGGGGAGGTTCGCAGCGGAGGCGACAGCCTCCGGCGAATCGAGTCCGTTGCCCATGTTCCCATCGCCAAGCTCCAGCGCGGCCTTCACGAGTCGCTCGGCCTTCACTTTGCCGATGCCCTCGAAGTCGCGGTTGTTCGCGATCATGTGGACCAGCGCGTCGGGCCGCTCGTCCATCCTTGCGATGCCGGCGGCGACCTTGAACTCTTTGCCGAACTTGGGGTTGTCGCTCCACGATCCGGTGAGCTCCATAAAGTCATCGACGATCGCGAGGATGGGTCCGACGAACGTGTGCTCGCCGTCGTCGCACTCAATGGTTCCGATCGACCACGGGCTGTCGGGGTTCTGAAAGCGGAGCCGTGTAACGGTTCCTCGAATGATCTCGGGCATGGGTTCCTCCTGTCGGCACGTCTGCCCACGTAGGGGCACCGACTCGGTGGGGTTGGGGTTTCGATGAAGTGGAAGCCTACCCCTAGCGGGTGAGCTTCGTCGAGGCCGCGCGCAGAAATGCGCCGGCCAGCACTTGCGACTCGGCGCGCGTGCCGCCCAGGTAGACCGGGACGGACTGTGCGACGGCGACGTCGGCGATGAATCCGAGCACGGACTTCGCCTTGACCTGGCTCGTGTACCGCTCGGCCATGATCTCGCGGACGGATGCCTCGATGATCACGCAACGGAATTGCAGCGCGCGCATCCGGTCTAGCTCACGATAGAACCGCGAGCGTTCACGCATCACCGTGCCAACCCAGTCGTCGAGCGACTTGCGTTCGATCGTGACCTTGTGCTCGAGCCCGGGCAACGAATAGTCGCCGGTCTCCAGGGTCGCGGTCGTCGTCGTGATCCCCTGACCCTCGAAGGTCCAGGGCGTCTTCTCTCTCGTGTCGCGGAATACAAGCATGTCGGGGTGGGGATGGAAGTGCGCCCCCGCCAATCGAAACCGGCGGGGGCGCTGCCTCTCCAGGCTTCATCCTCCAAGGATGTAGGTGTGAGCTAGAACGGAATCTCGTTGTCGTCGATGGGCCCCGCCGCTTGCGGCGGTCCGGTCGTGGCCGTTGTGGGGGCGGGGATGGCAGGAGCGGCCGCGCCAGGAGGCGGGCCAGGAGCCGCTGTGGCGGGTCCTGCTCCCCAGGCGGGTGGCGAGAGGGTTCCACCGCCCGGAGGGCCAGGGACCCCCGGAGGGGATGCGGTGGAGGCAGGGGGGCCGGGTGGTCCGCCCGACGGCGGCCCGGGGGTGCCGGCAGTACC
>TARA_R110000851_G_scaffold26244_5_pt1 | contig 17418 bp, 19 predicted proteins | sample TARA_R110000851 | Tara Oceans TARA_R110000851 (sample SAMEA4397627) | marine metagenome | biome: Polar Biome; feature: [DCM] deep chlorophyll maximum layer (ENVO:01000326); material: water (ENVO:00002006), including particulate matter (ENVO:01000060) such as... | depth 17 m
TGCTAGGTCACTATTACAAGAAGTAGGTGAAATACCTTCAGAAATATCTGAAGCCATTCTAGATAATCCTGCACAAGTAACAGCTCAATTAGACACTTCTCCTGTAGAGGTTCAAGCAGCCATAGCAGCATTGCCTAATGAAGCTCTTGTATCTGTCCAACTAGAAAACCTTTTAGCTGGTATGGATGAAGGAGTAACACCTACATGGGCTAGACCTGCTGTTCAGTTAGTAGAGTCTCAGTTAAGTGCTAGAGGGCTTAGTGTTTCTACAGTAGGTAGAGATGCATTATTTAATGCCATTATACAAACTGCCTTACCTATTGCTCAGAGTAATGCAGCAGCGTTACAGCAAAGAGCTAATCAAAACTTATCAAATGAGCAACAAGCAAACCTTCAACAAGCTTCACAAGGTATGCAATTAAGGTTAACTAATTTAGCTAATAGACAAGATTCTGGATCACAGACTGCTCAATTAGCACAACAGATTAATTTAACTCAAGGTCAGTTCACGCAACAGGCTCAACTAACTGAGGCAGAACAAGCTCAACAAGTAAGACTACAAAGTCTTCAGAATGAGCAACAAGCTGCTATGGCTAACTTAGGCAATGATCAGCAAATAGAGTTAGCTAATCTACAGATAGAAGCTGAAAGATTAGGAGCTAATCAAGCAGCAACTAATCAAGAAAAAATAGCTGAGATGCAAGTAGCTGCAAACTTCTTACAGCGTAATGCTGAGTTTAAACAACAGATGGAAGTAGCTAACTTATCTAATGATCAACAAATGCGGTTAGCGTTTCTCACTGCTAAGAACCAAGCATCTTCTGAAAACCTGAGTACAGCACAGCAAACAGAATTAGCAAACCTTAGTAGTAGACTTGAAGTTAATAAGATATCTGCAAACCTTGCACAACAGATGAACCTGGCTCAACTTAATGTTGACCAACAGACAGCAATTCAAAATGCTGCCACGGTAGCTAACATTGATTTAACTAAGTTTAGTTCTGCTCAACAGATAGAGTTGTCTAACAGTAAGTTTATGCAGACATCTACATTACAAGATTTAAATAATAGACAACAAGTTATTCTTCAAGATGCTACCGCACTAGCTTCAATGGAGTTACAGGGAGCAGACTCTTTAACTAAAGTTAGTATTGAAAATGCTAGAAACTTTTTATCTATGGAGATGGGTAATCTAAATACTGAGCAACAGTCTTATATACTTGACTCACAGCAAGAACAACAAAGAATGCTAACTGATGCAGCAGTACAAAACTCTGTTAGGCAGTTTAATTCTTCTAGTGACTTACAAACTCAACAATTTGTTACTAGTTTAGCTGGGCAGATGAACCAATTTAATAGTCAGCAAGTAAATGCATTAGAGCAGTTTAATTCTGCTGAAACTAATAGGGTAGCTGCTATTAATGCAGGTAATGAATTACAGTCTGAACAGTTTATGGCTCAAATACAGACACAAATAAAACAGTTTAATAGCCAGCAAGATATGCAAATTGAACAGTTTAATACTGCGAATGCTCAAGCTATCGAACAGTCTAATGTTGAATGGAGAAGAAAAGCTAACTTAGCAGACAGCGCAGCTACTAATGCTGCTAATCAACAACAAGCTACTTTTCAATTTAATTTAGATAACACAGCACTTTCTCAAGCTTGGCAGTCATTACGGGATCAAGCTGCTTTTGATATGAATGAATATGAAAGTGACAAAGCAAGAAAGATTAGTGCTATTAATGCTGTACTGTCTAACGAAGCTTTTATGACTAGCACAGACGCTAACTACAAAGCACAGAGAACTAAACTTTTAAATTCTCTTGATGCGTTTAGTGATTCTGTACAAGAACTTGATTTTGAATTTGAGTTACCATCTGAGTTACAAGTATAACGGAGTTATTGAAATGGGATTTTTTAAAAAAATATTTAAAGGCATTGGTAAAATTTTTAAAAAGATTGGCAAAGGAGTTAAAAAGGCTTTTAAAGGTTTTGGAAAATTTATGAATAAGATAGGTGTTGTAGGTCAAATAGCTATGATGTTTATTCCTTTTGGACAGATATTTGGGCCTATGCTGCAAGGTTTACAGAGTTCATTTTTAGGCGTACTTGGTAAAGGGTTAGCCTCTGCAAGTCCTTTAATTAAAGGCGCTTCTACGCTTGTGAATGCTGCTTATAAAACTGGTGCTGCTATCTATAAAGGCTATAAAACTGTTACGGGTGCTGTCACTAGTTTTCTAGGAGAGACTACTAAATTCTTAGGTAATAAAATGGGGTTTAAAGTTGAAAATGCAGCAGGTAGTTTTTTTGGCAAGGGGGCAGACAGCGTTTTAGGTAGAGTAGGTACTGAAGTCGTTTCTAATTTTAACGGTTTCAAAGAGGCTTTAGGAGGAATTATTGAATTAAATCCTACAGCCAAAGGTGTAGAGTACATGAAAAAAGCTAATATTATGAAAGGTGAATATAAATATCAAAGCCCTGATATTGATCCTGAAACAATGAAAATTGATCCTGAGACAGGAAAGCGCATTGCTGGTACAGGAAAGTTATACGAAAGGGATATTGATGGCAACATTATGCCAGGTACAAGTATAAGACCTCCTCTTACTGAAGATATTCCTATAATAGAGCGTTCTAATAAAGTTAGAACTCAAGACTTAGACTTTGAAACTCTTAAAGACAGATATCCAGAAAGGGATATTGACGGCAACATTATTAGTGATGGAAGTAGTGGTAGAAGTTTACTCTCTGGAACAGCGGAATATGCTGAACAGAAGCTTGTTCAACTTCCAGTGGATATGGCACAAAATGCGCTAATGCAAGAAGTAAACGCAGTAGATCCTATTGAACGACAGCCAAGAAGGGCATTTGATTTTAGTTCTTCCTTCATGCCCGACACTTATGGGATAGGTCTTCAATCTCCTGTACAGATGGCAGCACCTTCTGTGCCTTTGTTGCCATCAGGTAACACTGATTATCAATTCATTATAGCTCAGATTATGAATAGTCTAGGTACTCCTCTAGGTAATTATGGAAATCCTAATATGAGTCTTTCTCAACAACCAGCTTAGTAGGCATTAACTATGTCAGAGATGACTGAAACAGATCAAGAATTTTTCGATATAGGTACATCTTTTAAAAAACCTATACCTGGTTCTTCTTTAACTAGAAGTCCTGAAGATAGTTACACCTGGGAAAAACCTCCAGTTATTACTGACTCTTCAGAAGCAGCTAGGTTCTTTTTTATGAAGCTGATAGAACCAAAAGTATATAACGCTGTTTTAGATTCAGTAGAGGAAGGAACCCCTCTTATGGATTTATCCCAGATGTTAATGTACCAGGCGTTTACTGATGGGATTATAAACCCTGACATGATGTTAATTATGGTAGAGCCAGTTGTATATATGATTGCTGCTCTTGCAGAAAGACAACAGATAGATTTTATTATTCAAGAAGATGATGAAGAAGATATTGAGGAAAACAGACTTCAAGAACTGTTAAACCCTAAAATAGATTCTGAAAATATTGAAATACCTAAAGAAATAGTTGAGCAAGTAGAAGAGGCAGAGATGCCTGAAAGAAGCTCATTATTAGGAGAGCAGTAAGATGGCATTACCTAGTTTAGGTGAGACTTATTCATTGTTAGCTGATGTTAGAACCTCTGATATTAAAAGGCAACGTGACGAAGAAAGACGCTATAGGAAAGATGCGAGGCGGGATCAATTAAAGGCTGCCTTGTTACAACCTTTAGTAGGTGCTGTGGCTACTACAGGATTAGAAATAGCAGGAAATGTAGCTTCTAAAGTTTTTCTTGGTGATAAAGTTAAAAGTTTTGTTAATTCAGAAGCAGGTAGAAATGCTTTAAGTGCAGCAAAAGGAAATGTTTTATTAAAAAATAAAATTGATGAAGAGCATAAGATTTACGCTGCACCAGATGGTATTAATATTTGGACAAATAAAATAGTAGATGATTTGATAGCTCAATCTGGGGCAACTAAGGATGACGAAAAAGCCATAATTAGAAGCAATGTGATGCACAACAAAAAACAAAACCAGGAAAGTTTACAGGCACATATAGATGATTTAGAAGACAAAAAGTTGTTCCTCTCAACGCTTCCTACTGAAGAACAAATTAGAGCCAGAGCAAAAGATAAAAATACTGATAATTTTTTTGCTAAAAGTAAAATTCAAAAGTTGCTTGCTAAAGGAGCTTCCTACTTAGGAGGCAAGAGTATTGAAGAGCTGATGGAAAGATCTACTAACTTAATACTTACTGGTTCAACTGATTCTAAATATGCTCCAGAAATACGCGAAACTTTTAAAACCTCAAAAGGTCGCCAAATATTTATTAATCTTATAAATGGAACTTTATCTGGGGATGATGCTGCGATAGATCAAGCTGTACTTGATTTACAAGATACACCTTTTTATAAATCTATAGCTACTAGTACAGGTCTACGTAAAGAGCAAATAGTTGCCTTTGACACTTTTTACACTAAGTTCAATTCTGCTGTTTCTCAGGGGTACGAAGATTCAGTATACAACAAAGTTCTGCAATCTCCAGACTTTACCCAAGTAGTAAACGATAAAGATCTTAGTAAGCTTCAAACTCTTGTTAATGAGACTATTTTTGGTTCGGCAGATGATATTAAAAATTTAGGTTCTAACTTGTTGCTGGATGAAAAATTTTATAATGTTTTTACCTCACTTAAAACAAACAACACTGCAGGAAAAAGAGAAAACTCTTTAGACTTAATAGTTAAAGATAACGTTTCGTTTATTTCTAATGTTTTAGCTAGAAAAACTACTGAAGATTTTAATTTAGGTGCTTATAGTCCCGCCGTAATAAAAAGGGGGTTAAGAGAGTATCTGTCTACACAAATAACCAATAAAAAAATTACAATAGACGAAGACTCAGGACTTCTTTTTGTGAAAGAATTGTCTGAAAGCGACAGAATTGAACAGTTAAAGTATCACATTAAAGAAGCGCACATAGACAGTAATAAAGACCCTGCTATTAAGGCGGGTGTTAGTGTTTACTTTAACTCTATAAAAGAACAATTTGATAAAATTAAAAACAATAAAGAGCTTTCTTCTAGAGGAAGACGTGAAGCAGCAATTAATGGTTTAGAAAATTCTAGAAAGGTTTTAGACGAAGCTCTTAAAATTCATAAAAACGTGTTTGAAAATGATCTTTATTTAGAGGCTCTTAGGGGCGCAGAAGATCTAATGGACAGTATGTTTGGCGATCCACAAAATATAGTGACAGGGAGGCTTATTCCAGAGGGTATAAATAGCACTTTACGGAATTGGCGGCTTGATAATCAACTATACTTAGCTAAAGAAGAAAACAACCAAAAACAACCCGTAGCTGAAGAAATAAGAGTTTCTAAGGAAGAAAAAACCCCCCCTTCTTTATTAGAAAAACCGCTAAAGTTTTTAACAGATAATTATCCTACTGACTTAAAAGGACAAATAAAGTTTTTAGGAGAAGAAATATTTAAAGATGATGCTAACTCAATTAAGTTCATGGAGAGGTTAATTCAACAAGAATCTCGCATGGGACAGGATCCAGGCACTTACAGCCTGTCTGGAGAGCCAGGAAAAAGAGGAAGTTATGGAGTGGCTCAAGTAGATGAACCAGCTTTTGATCAGGTACAGAAAAAACTTAACAAGCCTGATAGCACTATATATAAGTACATTAAGCCTTTTGAAGAGGCAATCGGAGTTGACCTGCGTGATATACAGTATGAAGATCTTAAAGAAGATATATTATCGATAGCTATTGGTCGTCTGTATTTAATGCAACATACCGAAGATCCTATTCCTACAGCACTAGAAGACCAAGGTCGTTATTGGAAGACGAATTTTAATACGGAAGCTGGAGCTGGTACCCCTGAACAATTTGTTGTTAATAACCAAAAGTAATAGGTAACTATGTCTTATTTAACTAGTGATGAGTTTCTAGCGTCTATAGAAAAAGGTTTTGAAGCTACAACAGATTTAAAGCCTGTACCAGTTCCTGATAGTTTACGTTATGACCCTTCTGATGCTTCTTTAAAGAGGCAAGCATCCTTTGGACTTGCTCAAGGGGATATGACTCTTGGAAGTCTTGGTCGTGTGTTTTCATCGGCTTACGACTCTTTAACCAAAGGAGGAAGTTTTAAATTAAATTCTGAGATAAACAATATGCAAAGGCAGCTTGATATAAAAGCTGAATATCCTGAATTTAAAGATCTTTCACCCGAAGACTACACTGCTGCTATGACAGTAGGTGAAATTTCTAACTATGTATTTGATCCTGTTTTACTCGCGGCTTACGCTCTTGTTCCTGGTGGAATGGCAGCAAGGGCAGCACAGTTTTCTGCTTATGAAGGTGCTGCTGAAGCATTACGTCAAGTAGGAAGAAAAGGTACAGTAGACGATCCGGTTAGTGTGGCTGTAACTGCTTCAGTTGCAGGGGTTGCTTCTTTAGGTTTAGATAAAGTTTTGCCTTACTTTAAGACCTCTAAAGAAAGCAAAGAGCTTATTGAAGAAGTAATTGAAGAAGCCGAAGATGTTGTTAATTCTGCTCCTATTATAACTCAGGCTGATCATGTTAGAAATTGGTGGAAGAAAGCACTTGATGAAAGACCTGAAGCTACTCAAAGTAAACTGGCTACTCTAAGGAAGGAAGCTGCTTCTGGAGAAGAGGTAAGCCAAGCAGACTTTGTTCGTGCGTGGCACAGTGCTTCCAAAGGTGGTACAGATAAAACAGTTAAAGTTGAACCAACCTTAACAAAAAGTGAAGAGCAAACTGTTCGCAAATCGGCTGCTTCTTTTAATAAACAGAATGAAAAAATATCCTTTGACGATATGGACATTCAACAAAGGCTTATTAGCTTATCTAAAGTAGATTTGATTATTAATAAACTTACTCAAAAACTAGCTAATCCAAAGACTTTAAAAAATCCTGCGATCTATGAAAAAAGATTAGAGAATGCGTTAAGGCATAAGGAAAGTTTACAAAAAAATATTACTGTAGATATGATGAATACAGCAGAAAAAAAAGCTGCTTCATTTGCAGACACTATAGATGATATAGCAGAAAAAGGAGAGCTATCAAATAACATGCTGTCAGTTTTATTAGCTGAAGCTACTAGGCCAGTTGTAGGTGCAACAGGTGGTGGTGTAATAGGCAATATGTTTGATGATGATGGTGATCATAATTGGACTTATTATGGAATGGCGGCGGGTGTTGGCGTTGGTTTCCTTAGTAGGCGTTTAAATGCTTCTCCTTATTTAACTAAGATTCAAAAAGAAACAGGAGATCTTATTATAGGAGATGCCTATAAATCTTTAGCTGGCAGGACGATGGCTAAGTTAAAGATAATGACTTCTTCTACTGTAGCTACAAAAATGGATGCTGCTGGTGGATGGACTAAAGCTATAGGAAATAAGTTATTCAGTAGAATAGGTCAAGGAGATGCTAATTCTGTTGAGTTTAGAGTTCAACGACTCCATGCTGATTTTTTTGAAAAACTTAACAGTGTTGTAGAACTTCCAGAAGTTAAAAAAATAATAGAACAATTTGGATCTTTAACAGAAAAAAATATTTTAAAAGTAACCGAGTCTAATAGAACTATAAACACTTTAGCTGGCGAAGTAATGCGTGGGTTTATAGACGTAGGTTCTTTGAAAGTAGGTTATAAAGGTATTGCAGGTAACTTAAAACCTGTAACTGCTGAAGAAATTGCGAGCATTAGAAAAGCTGTTGTTGGATATCAAGAACAGATGAACTATGTTAAAAAACTTGTAGAAGATTCAGGTATTCGTATTAAAGAAGACTTAGGTGAAGACTATGGCCTTCCACAGTTGTGGGATATAGACAGAGCTTCTGTTGAGTTTGTAGACTTTGTAGAAGACTTAGAAGTTGCTATAGGTATCCAGGTACGAAATAACGGTAAGAAGTTAAACGCTGATAACTTTGCAGGTTCTGTTACATCTAAGCCAGCATTTAGAGACAATGCAGCCTTTAGAGAGTCACAGATTTTTGATGTTGATCCTGTATCAGGTTTAAGAACATTTAGAAAATCTGCAAATTACTTTGAGAACGCTAGACAGTTAACTGACCAAGAAGCTGTAAAATATTTAGCTCAGAAGGGGTGGTTAAAATTAGACGCTCAAGAGGTACTTACTGAGTATGGTATGCAAACTATTAAAGTAGCAGAGTTTGCCAAAACATTTGGCCCTAATGGGGAGTTAATTAATCTAGCGTTAAACAGGATAAGAGAAGCTTTTAAAAATCAAGCAAAAGGTTTAAACCCTGAAGCTGCAAGAAAGCTTTCGTCTGAAAGAGTAAACCAAGAAAACATGGTTATTGATGGTGTTGAGGCTTTTTGGGGAAGATATGGTAGACCTCTTCAAGGAGAAGTAGGACAGTCAGCTACTACCTCTATAAGAACTTTACAGGCTATGGCTAACATGCAGTACCTTAGCACTGTATCTATTGCAAACCTCCCAGACTTATTACAGCCTTTTATTAATAGTAACTTTGGTACAGCAGCAAAAGCTGCATTTGCTAAACCTTCAGAAAGGTTTTCCAAGTTAAGCAATTTTAAATACGACACTACCTGGGAAAGGGAAATGTTGAACTTTACTTCTGGTGGTATGATTGAAACCAGGGGACAGGCTTTTCTAGCTAATACTCAAGATATTTTCTTTAAAGCTGTAGCACTTAAAAAAGTAACTCAAGTAGCTAGAAACTTTGCTTATGATGTAGGTGTTAATAGAACATATTCTTTAGCTAATAAAATTAAAATGGGCAATAAGTTAACTAAATCTGAAGTTAATGAGCTAAAAAGCTTAGGGCTAGATGGGGATAATTTAAAAGCTCTTTCAAAGTATAAAGATATTAATGAAGCTTTTGATGATGTTCAGGGTGGAAGAGTTTTACTTGATATAGCAGGAAGAATGGCGGCAGATAGAGATGCTATTATTCCTTTAGTAGGTAATAGACTTTTATTTACTCAGCACAATAACGCCGCTATTAGAGCAATGGGACAGTTTCTGTCTTGGACAATGGCTAAATCTGCTCAGTTAAATAAAATTTTATCTAGAGTAGAAAATGGGGATGCGAGGTTAGCCTTTAAAATGGTTGCAGTAATCCCTATTTATGGTGCTTTAAGAGAATTTAAAGGGATGGTAAATCCTGGAACTGCTAAAGATTCTTACGAGGATGAAGATTATTTAGATAAAACTTTAAAGAGTTTAAAAATATCAGGTCAAACAAGTTACTGGGCCTTAGATAAAATAGCAGAAGGTTTAAAATATAATGTGTCTTCTAGAGATAATTTTACAGGAGGTATTGCACCTGCTATAGGTTATCTTGAAGAATCTGTTAAAACTCTAGCTAGAGCATCAGGTAAGGATGACCTTGGAGAAGCTGCTGCAGAAGTAGGTACAATTATTCCTATAGTATCGCAAGGTATAGATATAGCTGAAAATAAATTATCCTTGTCTAAAGGCGGGGAAGTTACTTACCCTAACTTAGTGCCTAATGCTCCTCTAGAGCCTGATGAAAGAATAGATAAAATAACTGGACTGCCTTATAACGAACAGGCAGGAATAGCTTTTATAGATGAAGAAGATCCTCTTAAAAGACTAGGGCTTGTAGGTGGTGGATCTGTTACTAATGTAGATCCTTTAGAAAGAATGGGATTTGGAATTGGTGGTGCTATAACTAAGCTAGTTAGGTCTTTTACAAAATCATCAAAAGATGATGCTACAGGAACATTTGAAACTGTAGCGGCTAAAGAGTTAGCTGATGCTACACCTTATGGAAGTGTAGATGATGTAGCTGAAAGTTTAACAGGTAAAACTGTAGATGATTTAGACACTATGATTTCTGAAGGCTCAGAAGAAGCCAAACAAGTTATGCGTAGTCAGTTAGGCGAAGCTAGGTTTCGTGAAAAGTTTCCTGATTTAAAAGAAACTACCTTTATAGATAACGAAGGTTTAACTAGAAACATATCTATTACAGATAAAATAGCTCCTTCAGAAGGATCAATGTTTGTTAGGCAAACCCCTGCTGAAACAAAGTTTTGGAGAGAAATAGAAACTTCTGAAATGGAAGAGCTTTTAGATTTTGTTCCTGAAGCTAGTGTTGTAGATGGTGTTTTTTCTATGCCACCTACTCAGAATAATATACAGGCTTTATCTGATTATCTTTTTGAAATGCAAAGTAGAATGACTGCTGAAGGTATAAAGATTCCTCCTAGAATGTCTTTTTTGAAAAGCTCTAAAGATAACTATGTCACTCAGTTTGATAAGGGTCTGGACAAAGATATTGCAATAAACATGAAAGAAAAAGATATAGCTACTTGGCAAAAAGCCAATAAACTTCCAGAAAGTAAAAGGCAAAAACAAAATCCAGAAGTTATTGAATCTTTACAAGAAGTATTAGCAGGTAAAAAATCTATAGAAAAACATAATAAGTTAGTTGATAAGGAATTTCCTCCTATTATTTACACAAAACAAAATGCACCTGAGTTCCCAACATTAGTAGAAGTTAAGGGGGCTGTGGGCAAGAAAACTTTAACAGGTGGTAGAGGCATTATAGGTGCTGATGTTTCTGTAGATGAGGGACTTAGAGTTTCTTCTAGGTTAGATATACCAGCATATGATCAAAGAGGTGTCTGGGCTGTAACTTTACATGAGCCTGGGAAAAGCGGTAAAGCTTTTGCTTATGGACAATCTGCTATATTAAAAAATGTAGAATTTACTACTAATCCAAAAGATGCTTTAGATATTGCAATGGGGCAAGCCAAAGGAACTATTGCTCGTATGGAGGGAGATTGGGTTAGGCATAATCCTACAGAAACTTATGAAAAAGCTTTGGATCTATTAGATAGTGATGAATGGGTTCAAGTAGGTATGAACCCTTATAAGCATTCTTATTTTTATGACAAAGCAACTATGAAGCCTTTAAAGTCTGCCTCAGAAGTTATACAGGTTGGCCCTCTAGTGCTTGCTAAAAGAGACAAAAATTTAATATATGCAGACGCTGATGATTTTAAAATTGAGTTGAGTTCTGAAAGTATAAAAGGTAAGAAGAAGCTTAAAGCTCAAGAAATAAACATAGACAGTGTTTCTTTTATGGAAGGAGGCAAGGTACTCAAAGCCCTGTCAAGGGGAAGGTTAGCTGGTGTATAAATACTTTAAAAACTCTGAACTTACTTGCAGTCACTGCGGTAAAGACGGCATGAATGAAGAGTTCATGCATAAGATTGATGCACTACGAGAAGAGCTTGGCTTCCCTTTTAAGATAAGCAGTGCTTACAGATGTCCAAAGCACCCTATAGAAGCCTCTAAGGATTCACCAGGAGCGCATACAGAGGGAAGAGCCGTCGATATAAAGGTTTATGGTGAAGATGCTATAAGGCTTATGGGGGCTGGTTTAAGAGCAGGTATGACAGGGTTGGGTGTGAAGCAGAAAGGTAATATAGGAAGTAGATTTATACACCTAGATGATTTAGAACCTATTAGTAATCGTCCTAGACCGTGGTTGTGGAGTTATTAAATGATTAATTTTCTAAGTGCTGTTATTAAACCTGTCAGTAAAGTAGCCACTTCTTTTCTTAAAAACAAAGCGGCTGAGAGCCAAGCTAAACATGAGGCTAAGATGTCTGTTATCCAGAATACGGCTGATTGGGAAGTAAAGATGGCAGATGCTTCAGCTAACTCCTGGAAAGACGAGTTCTGGACTCTTGTACTAGCAGTGCCAATATTTATGATTGGATACTCTATTGTGGTTAATGATCCAGCAGTTATAGAAAGAACTAAACAAGCTTTTGAAGCCTTATCTACGCTTCCAGAGTGGTATCAGTATTTACTTTTTATTTGTATATCAGCTTCCTTTGGTATTAAAGGAGTTGATCGTCTTCTTTCGTTAAAGAAAAATTAAATGGAACAGGAAAGTAATCTACGAGTTAACCAATCTAGCACACTTACCATAGATGTAAAAAGTCTTATAGGTGTACTGGCTCTACTCCTCTTTGTAGCTGGTGTGTACTTCTCACTAACTAGCCAAATAGCTGCTCTACAGCTTGATGTAATCAGAATGCAAGATAGTGTGGCAACCAATGAAGAGTTTAGGATTAAGTGGCCTAGAGGCGAACTGGGGGCGTTACCTGACGATGCTGTTCAGGATTTAAATATTGAGTATGTTCAGAAAGAACTAGCTAAACTTCAAGAAGAATTTGACGATCACATAGACGAGCCTCATTCTGGGGGTGAGTAATCCTAGAGGTATAATATATGGCAACTAAAAAGAGTACCGTTAATAAGGCAGGTAATTATACTAAGCCTACTATGCGTAAACGTCAGTTTAATCGTATTAAGGCAGGTACTAAGGGCGGTAAGGCTGGGCAGTGGTCAGCACGTAAAGCTCAAATGTTAGCTAAAGCTTATAAAGCAGCAGGAGGAGGGTACAAGTGAAAGGTGTTAAACATTATAAAAGAGATGGAACTGAGCATAAAGGCACTACACATAAAATGCCTAATGGTTCCCTACACACTGGAAAGACTCACGGTAAAACCAGTGTAAAGTTATTTCACTTTAAAGACTTATCGGCTAAGGCAAAAGAGAAAAGTAAAGGGTGACCCTTAATTAGATGGGTAAGATTTGGAAGTTGTGGTGTAGATCTCTTGGAGAAAAAGCTAGTGATAACTCCGTTGAGGCTGATATTGTTGCACTATTCAGAACAGCAATTGTTTTACTAAATGCAATAACTTGTCTTGTTATAATAAGTGGAGTATTACGGCATTGGTAATAGGATGAAAAATGACTCTTAAAAAATCTCAGAAGTCTTTAAAGAAATGGACTAAGCAGAAGTGGCGAACTAAGTCAGGTAAGCCTAGTGCTAAGACAGGTGAAAGATACTTACCCGAAAAGGCAATCAAATCTTTAAGTAAAGCAGAGTATGCGGCTACTACTAAAAAGAAGAGAGAAGACACAAAGAAAGGTAAACAACATTCTAAGCAGCCTAAGAAAATAGCCAAGAAGACTAGATCTTATAGGAAAGGATAATGGCCCACGAAGATAGAAGAAAAGCTATGCTTAAAAAGCATAGACTGAAGGGAGTTAATAAGCCTAAAAGGACACCTGATCATAAAACTAAATCACATGTGGTCTTAGCTCAGGATGGACATAAGATAAAACTAATACGCTTTGGACAACAAGGTGTAAGAGGAGCAGGTAAGAACCCGAAGACTGCTAAAGATAAAGCAAGAAAGAAATCATACTATGCCAGGCATAATGCTCAAGATTCAAAGCCTTCTAAAATGTCTGCTCGTTATTGGTCACATAAAACTAAATGGTAACTTAACAACTTTAGTTAAATAAAGTATCATTTTTTTGTTGCGTGTTGTGCAACACCTTACTTATATACCTTCACCCTGCATTAGAATCTGTACGTTAAATGAAGATGATATCTGTCTAGGATGCCTCCGAAGTAGGGATGAAATTTCTTCTTGGACTGAGGCTACTAGTAAAGAAAGAAGTAAGATCCTCGACAATATGAATGAACGAAGCAAAAACATAACAACGATCCACTCACTGTAGGAGAAAATTTAAAGTTCGTGCAAGCAAATAAGAACCATCTCATAAAGTTAGATACTAAAGTTTACATTCCCTCAGAACAACAAAGACTTTTAAAGTCCCCTTATTTAAAACATCAAAAGTTTGATAGTACGGATAAACAAAGATCGAATCATTTAGATTGGAATCTAAGACTGTGGATGTCTTACTTGTAGGTTACTTCACTCTTCTAAGATGAAGGTTAGTATTCTCAACTATTTTTTTAGATGCTGCAAGAACAAAAGTAGAATGTGCTTCTATTCTATCTACCATTAAAGGGAATAAATCTTCATAACCTTCAAGGTTAGTTAAGTGTTCTATAATTTCAGCATTAACTTTAAGGGTACTTATTAATGGATGTTCAACAAAAATTCTTTCAATCTCGTCTTCTATCATCATTATTACTCTGTATCTTCTTGTTTAGGAAAATAAACTTCAACATAGCAAGAACATTCAGGGCATGATAAATTAGTTACTACAATATACTCAGGATGCTCAATATCATGGTCACCACCCCAGATAAGTTCAGTGTTGCAATGCCAACATTTCATACTTAACTCTAGTTATGTAAGTGCAGACAACTCTTTTTCTAATCTTTTATGAAGCGCAGCAAAGGCTGCAGTGCTTTCACGTACAATCGTTTTAACACGTCTTTGGGCATCAACATCTTTAAAGACTGTATTAACTTTATTTAAAGGCAACACAGATGTCTCAGCAACAAATATATTTTTCTGTGTAATAACAACTTTAAAACTTGCTATGTTAGCTTCCATCTTTTTCTAGTTTCTCTACTAGTTTCTGTTCATAGAATTCAGCTTTATATATATCTTTTATACCATGCTTATAAGGGAACCGCCATCTATACTTTAAAGAGTTCCCTCGTAGGTAACCTATGTATTCTTCTGGAGTTAACATAGCTTCAATGCCTTCAATACACTCCACGTTACCTTGATTGTAATGTAAAGGTTTCTGTATCTCAGCATCTGAGCGTTTAACTTGGGCAGTATCTGCAAGAGGATCTGGTTGCTGGTTGGTATCAACAACAGTTATATCATTCCACTCACTAGGTGTTGCATCATCTATAGACATATACTTTTCCTTACTCTGCTTCTTCTGGGTAATCAATATTTTCTAAAATAACACTATTAGGGTCTATCCACTCTTTAGGTAAGGAATACTTTCCGAACCATCTAAACTTATTAGCTTCTGCCCACTCTGCATGACTACGTTTAGTGCCATCCTTTCTTCTCTTAGCCTGGGGCATGGGTGCAGAAGGGTTAGCAAATAAAAATACAAGTTCAGTATTCTTAGGTAAAGATTTTCTTACCCATATATATTTATTATATTCCTGAAAGTCCCAGAATCTACCTTTAGCTTCTAAATATATTAATTTGTTACCTACCTTTCTAATAAAATCAGGAGTATAAGAATGATTAATAATATAATAAACCTTATCTGTATGAATACTCCAATCTTTTAAAGGCCCAGTATGCAACTCATACTCCCAATTAGAGTCATATCCGGTGATTAAATTTTCTTTTACAGGGCGTTTAGCTCTACGCTTTCTTGAACCTGACTTAACTTTTAGTTTAGGTTTACTCATAAAATATCAACAGATAATTCAGATAAGGAGTCTTTCTTTTTTAAATGCTTTTTAATTTTATTAATTGCCCATTTAGAAGTATAGAAATTATTACATCTATTTCCTTCTGGGCCTATAAAATATTTATCTTTAGGTAGATAAGACCTTACATTCTGTAGAGTTACTTGAGTAGCATCACGGGGTAAATTATTATTTAACCAAACTAATAGTAAAGAATCTGATAGCTTTCTTATTTTTTTTGCTCTCTTACCATTCATAAATTTCGTCAACCTTTGGAGTTGATTTAACTGTTGTTAAGTATACTAAACCTCTAGCGTATTTAAAAACTCTAAGTCCCTCTCCGTTATTTGAGTCTTTATAGCATTCTTTTTTGTATGCACAATACACACAATTCTTATTAATTTTTCTATTACCGCTTTTTCCTTCCTCTACAGTAGGGTAGCAAAAATCAGGAGGAGTTTCGTTTTCTAATGTAACTTTTAAATCTTTTATAGTTTCAGCAACATTAGGTTTATCTAGTTCTTCTGGAGTGTAAGTACATAACTCACCAGTTTCTTTATCTATAACTAAGAAATAACTGTCCTCTCCTTCCTCTGCTTGCTCATAAGCAGCTAACTGGGTTATGTATCCAAAGGGATCATCCTCTCTCAAAACACCCCTTTTAAATTTAGTAAAAGAAAACTTAGAAGCAGATTTAATATCTACTACTGTGTTGTTTATTTTACAATCCATATGCCCTTTGATGCCGCCTATCTCTACCTCTTTTTGTTCGGCAGATATACCATTACCTGATAGCTTCACCAAAAATAAAAGTAACTGCTCCAGGAGATGCCCATACAAGAACTTAATTTGTAGAGTAGGCGAGGGTTGATTTTGTTTTCCTATATCTCTTTTTTCAAACCATAGTTGCCTAGCAGGTTTTCCAATGTTAGAGAATCGGAGTGTAAAATCTTTATGCTCTCTAGGTTTTGCCCAACCTAGTAGAGCCTCTCCCATACCAGTTGAAAATTCTTCCACATATTTTTCTGGTATGTGTAATGTAGAAGAGTTAATTTCATCAATCTTTTTATAAATATCTTCTACAATTTCTTTCATATATTTATTTCCTTTTACCAGGTTTATGTTTCATAAAAAGAAACCCTCCTTTCTCGTCGGGTCTTAAAAAAGTAACGCCTAATTCTTTTTGTACTGCTGATCGGTTTGAAGGTTTGTGATTAGTTTTAACATCTATAAATTTAATTTCTCCTGTCCGTGAGACAGCAATTAAATCTATAGGCCCAGTACACTCACTATTTTTAAATACTTTAAAATTATTTTCTATCAGCCATATAACAGCTTTATACTCTGTAATATCTCCTATAGAAGAGCTAGATAATTTTTTAATTGAAGAGTCAGTAATTTTAATAGGTTTCAATCTTTTTATAACAGAGTCTGAACTACCAAAATCTAATTCTTCTTGTGAAAAGTTAATGAGTTTCACTCCAGTTTGAACCCACTTTATACTCCCCATCTAAAGGACATCGAAGCTTTAAAAGCTCACCTGCTTGTTTAATACACTCGACACCTAGCTTACCTACAGTGTCTGCCATGTCTTCTTTAACCTCTATCTGCCACTCATCGTGGACGTTAGCTACAAAGTGTGCATCTATATCCCTTAGCTTTTCATCTAAGAGTATTAAAGCCTTCTTCATTACAATAGATCCTGCTCCCTGTAACAGGGTATTCAAAGCTGAATGTTCACTACGGATCAGAAGTTTACGTCCATCTAGTGCCTTGAGATATCCTTTGCTAGTCTCTCTGCTAACCCTTGTTTTAAGATTATTGAATGATGGGAGATTATTGATAAATGATTTTCTAATGTTTGTACCAGTACGTTTAGTTCCTCCGAGAATTGATCCAAGTCTGATATCTCCTGCCCCGTAGAGTAGTGCATAGATAAAAGTTTTCGCCTGATTTCTTGATTCAAGTCCTGCAAGCTTTTGATTTGTGGTGTGTATGTCTCCATTAACGATTTCATTAATATAATCCTCATCTTTCATGTAATGAGCTAACATCCTAAGCTCTAGACCACTGGCATCAATTCCGACTAATTTGTATTTAGGTTTAACAATCCAACAAGCTCTGCATTCCTTCCCGTACTTGGAGTAGATACTAGGAGTTTGTGCAAGATTAGGACTACGATGGGTCATTCTCCC
>TARA_R110000851_G_scaffold15056_6_pt1 | contig 17390 bp, 17 predicted proteins | sample TARA_R110000851 | Tara Oceans TARA_R110000851 (sample SAMEA4397627) | marine metagenome | biome: Polar Biome; feature: [DCM] deep chlorophyll maximum layer (ENVO:01000326); material: water (ENVO:00002006), including particulate matter (ENVO:01000060) such as... | depth 17 m
TAGGTTTTCAGTATTACTACCCATTGCAGAACCCGTGTTACGGCCTTTGTTTTTTTCACCTGTTGCAGAATATGTTGATTTCCGCGGACTGCTGTAGTATCTGTCTCTACTAACGTGAATTTTTTCTTTTCCTCTAGTTACACCAATAAGTCCAGCCCTAATTGTACCTTCCCAATCATATCCTTTTTGGAATGGATTAACTTTGTTTTTATTTACAAAAAAGAAGTTAACTAGTTTAGGGTCCGGACCTTTTCCAAAAGCTTCTTCTGGTGCGGTTGCCCAATCTACATCATATGATTTTGCAAATGCTTGAAAGAATTTTGAGTCTGTACCTTTTAGTTTACTGTATAATTTACCAGCAGTCTTAGACTCAAACTTTTCAGTAATAATTCCGGCTTTTTCTGATAATACCAACGCAATGGTTTCCTGTACTAATTTTCTGAATTCTGATTTTTTCATTGTTTTATCCCTTGTGATTTCTGCCAACCTTTTATATCAAAGTTTTCTTTATTAATTGCCTTTGAAACTACCTTTCTTCTATTTGCCAAGTATTTATCAGATTTGTCAGTATCACCATCATTGTCTATATCATCGTCTTCTTTGCCAACTGGATCTAATTTTTCAGAAAGCTCATAGTATCTATTTAGTTTTCCTCCTAAATCTTCATATAGCGACTCTAATCTTTGCTGCAAGCTTGCCATTTCCATGGCTGTTTTTTCAAAAAGATTTGTGGTGTTATTTAATTCTTTAACATCTCGTTTAACAGTTACACCGTCAAACCAGTTTTCGGTTTCAGATACAATATAATTCCCTGCGCTTTCTGAAAGTTTTTTAATTGACTCAATAACTTCAGTTAAATCATTTTCTCTATATATGCTTTTTCCAAATTCATTAAATTTAGACACAGCCTCTATAAATTTTGATTTTTGCTCGGGGCTTAGATTGTTTTCTGCTAATATCTTTTTTAATTTCATAGTTTACCTCTTTAATACGTATACTGTTGTGTCAGCATCTAATACAGTTACTCTCATTACTCCAATTTCATGAATTACACCTGTTGAAAGAAATCTTAGTTCCATACTTCCGCCTCTTGCAAGATCCAAAGATCCTTCTCCTTGCGTAGGGTTGGCAGCTGATCCAGATATAAGGATTGCTGCAGCTCCTACATTAGAGCCTGAACTAAAGTCTCTGTCTCCATTGCTTACTGCTACCACTGCATTATATTTTCCAAATGGTCCGTATTTATCTAATTGACTCGTTTTCATTAATGTCCTCCACAGCCACAGGAATTCTTTTTGTTAGATGGTATTTCGCAATGACCCGTCATTTCACAAAGAATATCTGAAACTAAATTATTTATTCTGTTATATTTATTTTTAACATTGTTAGACTTATCAACAGATTCATTCATTGATGAAGGCGCCATAAAAGCACCGTGTGTTGAAGGGTTGCTTACAAAATCCCAGCATATAAGTTCAAAATCATCCTTTACTTGTACAGCTGTTTTTCCATCTTCATATAATTCTTCTACACTGCCTAATCCTCTACTACTAATACCAAGTTTTATTCCACTTTTAAGCAATTCTTTAAGTATGTTTCCAGCCGGTGTACCTAGTATTTCAACTTTACCCATTACATCATCACCCTTCCACCAAACTTCAGTTACATTGTGAGATACATTTGATAAATTTACTACTGAACTTTCAGGATGGTCAAGCTCTCCAAGGGCGCGTCTTTCTTTAATTTGGACACTTTTATAGTTTTTAACCTCCCGCATTAAAATTTCTCTAGGATAAACCCTTCCATTTTGATTTTGAGCGTCAGCTCTTTGTAGGCATCCAGTTACAATTACTCGGCCGTTGTTTTTTGCTTCTGACTCATTAATCATTTGGGGACTAACCTCAAATGGAGTATAATCTATTAAAAGTTGCTTATTCATAATTTTCCCTATGCTACTGATCCGGCGATTCTCATTACATTTGGAAATTCACCATGTCCTAATGCAATTGAAGACCACCTAGTACCGTTAGGTGCTACTAAATAGTCTCTTCCTTCGCTTCCATAAACTAAAGAAGCAGTTGCAGCTGTGAAACTAGTTTCTGAGTCTCCTCTAACTGTTCCAGGTTCGGCAGTTGTAATTGCAATGGTTGCAGATGTTCCAACAGTGTTATTTGCTTCAGCATTTACCGTAGCTGTAAAGAAGTCTTGAGGATAAATTGACGTTGCAGTTAAATCTGAATTTTGAAATGGACCAAAATTGATAGCGTTTGCAACAGAAGTCAATATTGAAGTTGTTGTATGTGTTTGAACAGATAAATCTATAGAAGCCGTTAAGAAGTACGTTGCTCCTCCAAAATCTCCGTCTGTAGAAGATGCAGTTGCAGTCATATTAGATGAAGTTAAAAATGCAAGTCTAACTTTTGCTTGTCCTGGATTTGGTCTATCAGGTGTTCCTGTTACTCCTCCTTGAGAAATATAGAAATCTATATAATGACCATCTATTGAATTTTCTCTAACTAATTGTGTAAGCGCACCAGAACCTGTAAAGGCTGTCGTTGCATCAAACTGGAATGTTGTTGTTGTTTCTGTTCCAGCTTTGGCTTTTTTACGCAACGCTTTACCGGCTACTGGACCAGTAGTTACGTCTGATTGTTGATTTAAGTTTGCGTAATTAGCAATCTCAGTTAATTTTGATTCTTGTATATTAAAAAGTCTCATTTGTTCATGCATTGGAAGATCCCAACCCAAATGCTCTTTTCCTTCATATATAAAGGTTTTATTTTTAATACTATTTCTGAATGTTGGCCATGCGTATTGTGACATTGTTTTCTCCCTTGTTTAAGCTGATAGCTCTCTTAGTTTTCTTGATACCGTTAAGAGCCTTTCAGATATTTTACGTATTCTTGGCTGTGTAGGCTTCCAAAAATTGTCTGTTGATACACCCGCCTCAAGTTTTAGCTTTGTTGCTCTATTAATAATTCGTTCTATTTGATATAACCTTGTGTTTATTTCTTTTATTGCGCCATTTACTTTTTGCCTTGATGTTTTACTTTCGTCTTTCTTAAATGACGTATAGTTTTGATCATATAGTTCTTTAACTACCGAGTATCCAGTACTGTTTGTTGATATTTTTTTCTTTTTATTTTTATCGCCTTTTTTAGAAAACGCGTAAGGTGTTTGATAACCTGGAACGCCTGCAGTTGTGGAGGCTTCATCTAGTTCTTCGTCCATACAACCTTCTTCGCAAAGTATTTCATCAATTATTTCTTGTAATTTTTCACTAATTGACATTATTTAGCTCCTCTAACAATTCATATACATTCATCATAGTTACCAGGTAAGATTCATTTACAAGGTTTGATTTTTCAATCCTTGACAATTGTTTTGCAACTTCTTTCAATTTTATTGTTGTTATCTTATCATCAATTTTATTTGCAAAAGCTTTAATTTTTTTGCTGGACTGTATTGCTTCTACGTTTAGGTGTTCTACTAGTTCTGAGCTCTGGCCGCTTATATATTTTTTAAGCAATATCCGTTGGTTTGAATTTAAGCTATTGCCGTAGGTTTCATTAAACTTTTCTAAAAGAACACGATAGCTTAGCAATCGCATAGACTTATCTTGCTTAGAAAATTCTTTTATTACTTTATCCTGAGAGGTTTTAGGAGACGTAGAAATCACGTGCTCAACTATAGTTTCTCTACATGATATTATCAACTTTGGATCATTTATTGTTGTTGTTGATATTGATTCAAATAGCTGATAAATAGAAGCGTTTAGCCTGTAGTTGCTTATTTTAGTCTTAAAAAAAGATTCTAATTGGTAGTGTTTTCCAATATCTTTTATAAGGTTATATTTTTGCCTTTTTAATATTGCTGAAGAAACCTTTAGTCTTTCCTTTAATACGATATCTAAAAATTTTTCTGCTTTAGATTGGTGATTAAATTTTTCCTTAATTAAAGAATTGTATAAATCTAACTCTCGTTTTAAAGTTTTACTTTTTCCAAAATATTCTTTTACTATCTTTAAGGCTGGAGGCTGTTCCACGCCATTTAAGGTATCGGCTGTAATTTGCCTAACCAACAACTCAAACAGTACACCTGTATTTTTTACCTTAGAATGTTTTATATTTCTTGCCACAAAAAGTCTCCTTTTTTAGTACATACTTATATTCATATATAAATATATTAAAATTTCTGTTATGTTAAGTCTTTGTCTATTAAATTAGACTCGTCTAACATATCAGTCTTTTCTTTCAATATTGAACGCTTATTTTTGAATAAATCTATAGAATTTGCAATTTCTTTAGCCAAGGGGCTATTTCCTTTGTATGTGTGCTTTATTCCCCTATCTCTATTTTTCATATCGCGCTTGTTTTTTTCTTTACCAAGTGGATCTCTTCCTCTTGCACCATTATCTGTACCGTAATAATCTCCTTCTACAGGTCTTCCTACGTCGTTATCGGTTTTTCCACCTCTAGTTTTTCTAGTATCGCCAGAAGCTCTAAGTTGGGTTTGCTTGTTTCTTTTTCTGGCTTCTTCAGCAACTGTTGGCTCTTTGGCTGGATCTATACCTTCAGAACTTATCTTTTCTTTTCTAAAGTTTTGTATGGTATCTTCAACTACTTTTTCTCTTTGGCCTTTAACTTCTTCTTTACTCATTCCAAATATTTTATCATATATCCAATCTTCAGATAACATTTGGCCAGTTTTCATTTCATCAGCCAGTCTGTTTTTAGAAGACCAAAGTTCTACTTTTTCTTGTTCAGCTATTGTTGAAGGGTTTGTTAATTCAATACTAAAACCAACAAGGTCTGCGTCGGTATATCCTTGAGTATATAGATGGACAAGCGCTATTTTAGTTAATTCTGAAACAGCTATACGTTGTATTCTTTCAACTGTTCTAGCAAACCTGACGTCTAATGCAGCTAGAGTTGCCTTACCGTCAACTCCTTCTTCATATCCAACAAACGCCTTTGGTATTCTTAAAGATGCGAGCATTCTATTTTTAAGATATTCTATATCTTCTGTTCCTGTCCATTCCAATCCTCCAAGGTCTTCTATTTTAGTACCGCTGTTTCCACCTCTTGTTGGAAGATAAAAGTCTTCTAACATGTTTTGAAGGTTAAATTTAAGATTATAATCGCCAGTGTTTTGATCTATATACGGAGTTTTTTTCATTCTATTTATTACCTGTTGCATATAGTTGTCTACTTCAGCTGGTGGTATATTGCCAATGTCAATATTAAACACGCGCTTGGACGGTGCTCTCATTATACGATGAATCATCATAGCGTCTTCCATAAGAGTTAATTGTTTCCAAGTTTTTCTTCCGCCTTCAAGTATAGACTTTCCGTATGGTAAAAAGTTTGTATCACTAAGCATTCTAAAGTGGGCAATTTCATAATTTTCAAAATAAGTTTTTTGTCCTGCAGGTTTGTGATAGTTTGACGAAGCTCCACCAAATGATGGATCGTGTAAAAATCTAACATATTCAGGCTTTGAAGGATCTGTACCTTCTTCTCTAATAACTTCATACACGGAGATTGGTTGTACTCCAGTAACTCCAACTTTTTCTAAGATGTCCATTTTAAGATAGCAGTCACCATACTTAACCATGTTTCTTATCCATGGCCATAAGTTAAACTCTATATTTAATACATCATAAAATAAATTGTGAAGGATATCTTTTATTTCTTCTTTGTCTGCCGTTATTTTTAATATATCGCCAAATTCATTCTTTATGGTTGATTCATCTGAATATATATCCAAGGCTGAAGATATTATTGAGTCACTATCCATCGATTCATATTCAGAAAATAGTTCTAATCTCATTTGAGCAAACGCGTTTGAGGGATTGTAAACACTATCATGGCCATTTGACGAATGTATCCTATTAAACCTGTCTACTAAAGAGTTTGATGCTAAATTTCCAGCGGATTGTAGCCTTGAGGGATCCACAACCTTTAATTTTTTATCACCAACCTGCCTAACAACTGTTGATGTTGAGAATGCTTTTTTTAATCTTCCAAAAAATGTTTTATCTGCCATAATTTTCCTCTATAACCTATTTAATTAGCCAGGTTAAATCTTCATCGGCACCGTTAATTTTTTGCTGCCATGGATTTCCGTTTAAACCTGTATTTGTATATACTCCGCCAGAAGATTTTCCTATTCTATTTATTGCGAATTTATCTAGCTCTATACCTTGTTGTTTCAATTTTAATGCTGTATCTCTAACCCACATGCCAATTCCAAATGCCATTACTAGGTCATCATTATATCCTCGTTGAGCTTCCGCTTTACTTCCATTCCAAATAAAAACTCTGAGCTCTTCTAAAAGTCTTTTAGACCTTATTGTGCATCCTTTTTCTCTTAAATAAATATCAAGCTTGGAGATTAAAAGTGGTCTGGTCCTTGCTGAAGTTGTAAAACCTGGAGTCATTTGAGATTTATCCTTTAAATCATATCCTCGTGTTAATTGTGTGGTTGCATCTGTGATGCCATCATTTCTGAATGTATAATATAGATTCTTATATTCTCTGTCAATTGCACTTTGAATAGAACCAAAACCTACACTTGCATTTTCAATGACTAATAGTGCGTCATTGTATTCTGTTGCAACACCTACAAGCATATTACCAAAGTCTTTAGGGGTTAGCTGGCCTCTATACTCTGCTACTTGAGATATTGTTTCAACATCTATCACGTGAAACGTTGAGTAGTCACTTCCGTCACCTCTAGCAACATCTGCAACTACCATATAATTTCTACTATAGTCACAAGATTCCCAAATCCAATAATTTCCATCAAAGCCTCGTTTTTCTTTTGGCTCTTGTTCTTGTGTTGTCCTATACCATTCTAGTAGTACGCCATCAATAACACTATTACCTGAACTAATAAAGTCGCAATCACATTCTTGAGATGCTAGTTTTGGTCCAAGTAATTCATCCTGTTCGTTTCTCCAATCTTGATTTCTCTCAGGATGCACCGACCAGTGTAGTCGTATTGTATTAAATCTATTTGATCCATCTTCGGCTTTTGTCCAAGTTTTGTGGAAAAAGTTACCTATCCCATTTGGCGTAGATAAAACTATTGCTTTTCCACCAGTTGCTAGTGTTTGTTGGGCTGACGCCCATATTTCTTCTATGCCTTTAATAAAGGCCGCTTCATCTATTATTAATAGTGATAATGCTTCAGATCTACCAGCATCTCCAGAACTAGACACGGCTTTAATTTGTGATCCATTTTTAAATCTTAAACTTAGTTTATTGTCTTCAACAGTAACGCCCATTAACCAGCTTGGTAAATAGTTATGCATTTCTCTAACCTTTGTAACCAAGTTTTTTGCAACTTCTTGTTTTGTTGCAATTACAAGCACGTTTTTATCTTCTTGGAATAACATAAGCCATAGCGAGTATCCGGCTGATATTGTAGATATACCTAATTGCCTAGATTTCAATATTATATTATAGTCGTTATTTTGAAATTCTTCCAAGGAACGTTCTTGGAATTGAAAAAGATTAAATGGTATTCTGCCTCGGGTTGGATGTTGTATTTGGCAGTACTTTCGCATAAAGTATACTGGATCTTGTGCACACTTTATATATTCTTCCTTTATTATGTGTTTAAGGGACTTGGTCTTCTTCATATATATAAATATATATCTAAGACAATTTTAGTTCTTATTTCTTTCTTTTTTCAAAGGATCTTCCACCGAAGTATGCGCCAATAGTTGTCATTAAAACTAGTTGTAGTAAATCAGTCCATTTTTCTTCCACAACAAACGAAATGGCTCCAGCATCAATAAATATCATTAACACTGTTGATATAACTAAAAATACCAAAACTAATGGTCTAACGTTTTTAGATAACCAAGAATCTGAATTCATATCTGATTTCCATCTATCAGTTATGTTTGCTTCCATATCTGTTTCATATTTTGCAATAAGTTCTTTTACTTTTTGTTCTGCTTCTAGTTTTTCCTCCTTAGATGTTGTTAAATTGTCTAAAACTCCTCCTACACTTTTTACTAGATCTGCGGCTCCACCTGAAAATAGGTTTGTTAATATACTCATAACTTTTCTCCTTTATTTAATATTCGAATGGTGGTGTACCATAATCTTTTTGTTGTATTCCATACCATGTACCACTATTTAAGTAGTACCACCAGCCATGCTTGTTATCTTCTATAATCTTAAACTTACCTTTTGGCAAAGGAGAGTCTTTTTTGGAAGCTCTTGCAATATATTTTAATACTGGAACACCATCATCAAAAGTTTTGTCTGTTTTTCTAGCCTTAACAGATTTTCTATTTTCAGTATTAGTTGCTGTGTAAAGCTTAAATGCTGGGTCATCGCTTAAAAACGACTTAAAAGCATCTTCATTTAATTTGCCTTCTTTGTTTATTGACTTAGCAGCTTTTACGGCGTCTTTGTGCGCTTTAGAATTTTTATGGGCAGGTTTTTCGCCTCTTTTTCTTTTAGCATGTATATTTGCCCAAAGACCCTTATTCTTTTTTTCTTCTAAGTCTATTGGTTCTGAAGTTACTGCCTGGTTAAAGTCTGATTCTGCTCTTTGTACTTGTTTGTGTAGTGTTATTAAGGATTGCTTCAGCGCTTCTTTCTTTTTAGCATCTTTTTCACTAACAAACTTTTTTCTAAGCTGTTGTTGTTTAAGCTGTATTGATTGAAGTGCCTCAACTGCCTTTGAGAAACGTTTGGTTATTGAAGCCTCCTTTAACACGGATGATACTTCTTCTTTAAGTATTTCTTTAAACCTTGATATATTCATTTTTTTATTCTCCAAAGGTAATTATTTTAGCTACTACATAATAAATATAGCCTTATTTGGCTTTATTCATTTTTTCTAGTTGATCTGTTATTTTAGTTTTTATAGTTTCAACATTTTCGCTTACAATTGATTTAATTTCTTCTTTATTTTGATTGGACCAATCCTCTATTTTTCCAGTCTCAGTAATGTAGCCTTTTTTATTTGTTGCCTCAATAAAATCTTTGGCCATATCGCCTAGGTCTGTCATCCAATCAGTTGCGTTTTCAGTCCTTATTTTGTGCGCATAATCAGAATATTCTCCACATATCTTTAGTTTTGTTTCATAGCTTATTCTGCACTTAGAACATTCGCCATATAGTTTCCAAAACAATTTATCCATTTGTCCCTTCATAAGCCTATCATTACATTTTGGACAAAACAAAGGCATCAAGGCTGTTGTTCTAGCTTTATCCAATTTTGTTAAGGTTTGGGTGATTCCATTTTTTATCGTCCAAGTTTTATTACCTTCTTCCCAAACGTCTCCTTCAACATGCTCTTTATCAATTTTTCCATAACCAACCATAACCTTTGTTTTTGCTCCAAATTTCTTAGTAGCTAAATTTCTCATTCGTTGAACTTTATGTTCTGGAATATATTTTTTCATAACCTTTTCTCCTTTTAGAAAGTCATCATACCGGCAATTTGATTTACCGGTGCAAATGCTCCTGTTAATTTATACGTGTTTCCTTTATATATAAAAACTAATCCCTCGCTTGGAATTATCGTTTTAAAACCGCCAATAGCTGCTATTTTTTGTAGCTGTTGGGTCATTCTATTTAATTTTTTTAGATCACCACCTTTTCTAACGTCGCTAATTGCTTTTGCTACTTGTTTTCGTACAGTTTGAACCGCTTTATCTGGGTTTGCCGCTAGAAATCCTTCTACGTTTTTAAGTACTTCAGCGCCTAGTTCAAAAAATAATGATTCAAATGGAAACATATTCTTTTTTACCTGTTCAGCGTGCTTTAGCTTATCAAAATCTTTTGCAAGTGCTAGTAAATTTTCATCGGGTATTGTTTTTTTATCTAATCTAAATGATTTATCAAAGAATGCCCAACGTTTAACCAATCCAATTTTAATTGTATTATCAATACCTTTCATTTTTTTATCAACAAAATCTTCCCACCACGCTTGATGATATTCTGAAAACGTAGAAGAATCTTTCATACCAAAATTTTTCATTAGATTATTTAATTTACTATTAAAATATGGCTTTTTAGCTGAGTAATCTTGGTGAGGATTCATTTTTAATACCTTAGGGCCAATAATAGAAAAATTCTTTTGGACCTTTTGATTTACTTGTTGAATCATTCCGGCAAGAATCCTTGCTCCATCAGTAACTGAACCAATTGCTGTTCCGCCTTTATATTTTAGTACATTGTGAAACTGTAGATATGGTGCATCATAGGTAATTACGTTTGCCGATGCTGGAAACATAATCTCCATGTTTACCCAATTGTTACCATTATCAAATATTTTTTCTTGTTGTTTGTTGTTTAGGCTTCCAATAGCTTTTCCCAAGTCTTTCATGGCAAAGGTGAAAGCTTTTTCTATATTACCTCTACCTTTAAACTTTGACGCAACGGCTTTGTAATCCATTCCACCTTTTTTAAGGTCTCCAGTATTTCTTGCGGCTAACATTTTTCCGTTCCAACTAATAAATAGATTTTGGCCGTCTGTTTTTTCCGTTGCAGCTTTTTCAAGATCTAGATTTCCTTGAAGAGATAAATTTATAATATTTTTAAAGTCACCAAATGTTAGGCCTCTATCGTCAAATGGATGGGACATGTGGCCGTAAGCTCCGCCTTCAGACAATAATATTTGATCAGTTAACCATGAGCCAAGAGATTCTTTAGTTGTATTTATATCTAATGATTTTGGGTTTTTAATAATTAAATCTGGTTTTGTATGTCCCTTTGATGTTTTTTGTTTTTTAAGTATTTTTTGTACTTTTTTAATATCTTTGTCCAAGTTCTTTGGTTCTTTTTTAGTTGATTTAATTGTTGTTTCTGCTCCTAAATAGCTTACGAACTCATATCCTGCTGATTGAGCAAGGTATTTTGCCCATCTACTCCACCTATCATAGGCGTCACGACCAACTCTATCTTTTAGATAATCTGTTCCTCCTGAACCTCCAGGAGTACCAACAGGGAAATATGATACTGCTCCTGTTGGGCCGTTTGGAAATGCTGTTTGGTGTTGGAAAAATTCGTCATCTCCTGCAATATAATCTAGTACTTCCATTCCCATTCTTATGGCTAGGTCCGAATTAGATTTCCTGTATGATTTTTGTGTTCCATAAAAATATCTTGGTCCGTCATCAACATCTGCTTGGTTTAAACCAGTCGTACTTGCCTCATTAATAATATTAATGATATCACTATTACTGCAAAAGTCTTCCATTACTTCATTTAACTTTTCAAGCTTGTTTATTATTAAATCGTAATTTTTTTTGTGGCCAAATATACTTTTAAATATTTTTTGCTTGTCCTTTGTATCCAATGATGTATCACCAAGAGCTTTTCTAATTGCTGTTCCACTCATTTCTCCATACCCAGTCACATTCATTGAAACGTGTGGAGCTATAATTGTATAGGCTCCATCTTTATATCCAACCTCAGCTTTGCCTTTCCAAGGTCTAAAAAATTTACCGCCAAGTCTGCTAGCGTCTTTTTCTCCAACCATAAATACAGCGGATGTTGTTTTAGGATCATATTTTTTTAGTATTTCTTCTGCTTTATATGTGTTTTTAACCTGTATTACCTTTGATATTCCATGAGAGTTTATTATTTTTTTCTTTTCCGTGAAGGAAAACGGTGATTTTGGAAGGTCAACTTTATTGCTAGTAGCTACATAGGCATCCTTAAATTTAGATTGTAACCATTTATAGGCTTTAGCATGGTGCGCACCCATAGGCTGGAATCTTCCAGGGTATATTGCAACAACCGTTTTAATATCGGAATTTTCTGATATAATATTATTTGCTAGCCAATTACCTAAACTCATGATTTTCGTAGCTCCAATTCTTTTTTAATCCACCTTTTAGCTATATGATTTTGTATAGGTCTACTTACAAATTCTCGAGCATTAGATTTAACAGCATCTGCAAAGTCTTTTTTTACTGAATTATCCACAACTAGCATATTGGTTGCTCCAAAAAGACTTTGGAATTTACCCATATTATTGTTTACAGCTTGCCAAGATTTTTTTACTAATTCACTAGGAAGCTTTCTTTCCCTTTCAAAATTTCTTTGAAGTGCGACTTCCAAATCTGTATTTACAAAAATCATAAAACAATCATATCCTGCTGATTCAAGCTTTTTCTTTTGTATTGATATGCTTGAATAATTTTTACCAGTTCCGTCAATAAGCAAACCTAGCCTTCCGTTTATATAATTTTTAAGAGCTGCGTCTCTAACCTTTTTACTCTTAGTTCTTAGCATCATTGCTTGTTCATATTCTGCAGGATCAAGCTTGGCGATATCTTGGCTTAATCCTTTCATTTGTAAATACGTTTCGAAATACTTGTCACTGTTGACAGATTTTAGTCCTTGTGCTGAAACAAAAGGCATCTTTTCCGGCATCCCAAACAATTCTGAGGCCGCATATGATTTTCCACTACCAGGACCTCCAGCAGTAAACACTGCTTTGAATATACCTGGATCGTATACTCCTTCTGTTAATATGTCTATTAATTTTATCATAATATATTATGTTAATGTTAATGTTACTGATTTACTTACCCCTTCTTTTACAGCTGTCATAACTATAGAGTATGTAGGGTTCTTACTTCCCACCACTTTTTTTGTAATCATTTCACCAAAAGACAAAGCTGTTTTTGCTCCACCAACTAAAGATACTTTTGCATCATTTGTAGTTGCTCTAGTTGAAAACGAACCTGAGGCTAATGTTAAGTTGGTTACTCTAGTTGAAAATGAACCTGAGTCGTTAGTTATATTTTTTATGTCTGAAGCAAATGAACCTGATCCTTCGTCATTGGCATTTATCACGTCGGTTATGACGTCTACTTGACTTCTTAATAAATCAATTACTGCCCATTCTGGATCAACTCTGCCGTCTTCTGCAAAAAATAATTGTTCTTTTTCTCCGTTTTTATCTCCGCCTTCTGCAAATTTTTCTGAGAGTTTTTCGGTTTGTCTTGCCATTTTATTTCCTCGTTGCCGTATTATTTAACTTAATAATTATATATAAATATCAGTTTTGTATTGTTATTATATTGTAATTTTGCCTGTTGTTATGTTAATATTTCCAGACGCAGTGCTTATAAAGTTTGCCCTGTTATTGTATGTTGGAGGTGGAACAATTACTGCTTCAGTATATGTTGCTCTTAATCCTATACCACGCGTTATTCCATATACGGGTGTATCAGATATTGCACTACATACAATTGCAAAGCCAAAATCTGCTTGATCTGCAGGATCAAAAGAAAGGCCTGATAAACTATCATTTGCTCCGGCTAATATTCCTAATGTTGATAGGCCTAAATATCTTTTATTTCCGCCTGTTAATGTTAGTTCTGTGCTATCTCCATTTAATGAGCCGCCTGATGGTGTTGATAAAAAAGTTAATGCTGCAGAATAATCTGTACCATTATGAAAATACATTTTAAACGTTGCAGATTCGGAAGCTCCAGTTGATCCAAAGTTACCAAAGTTAGAATTACCAGATCCGTCAAAATCTACTCCTGCTACTAGTTCTATGCCAGTAATGGTTGCATCCGATGGTATTTGAGTTAAATTAAAACAATTGTCATATAATGAACCTTTTAATGCTGTTGTCCCGAATGCTGCACTTGCTCCGGTTACGCTTTCATGAATTCTTTGTGGTTGTCCTAAGGCTCCATATGTAACTCCATCTATAGTTCCTGCAGCAATATTTGCATTAGGTCCTTCTATATTAGTCGTTGGCATTGTAATTACTCCAATCTAATCCTACTGGCCATAGCCATCCGGTGTCATTATCAAACCAACCATCCGGTATAAATTTATTACTTTCATTATCCCATACTCCAATAGTATCAGATACTCCTACTTCCGTGTCCCAGTATTTTTTATAATTTGTTGCCAATTGACTTGAGTCGGAAGATTTTAGTACAGTTTCTGAATTATATGTTGATCTAATAAATGCCATTATGCCATCCTTTCTACCATAAATGTTGAGCCAGCTTTCATATTAAGATTACCGGCTGACGATGGAGTACCTAGAGTAACATCAACATAACTTCCTGATGATATACTGGTAACCCCTAGAAATGATCGTTCTACCGGGTCTACAGATGAATGCACAGCTATAGTTGTTGCAAATACATCAGTGCCGTCTTTTCTAAGTGATATTTCTGCATTAGTAATTACTGCACTTGCTTCACATATTAAAGTTCCATGTATTTTATATATCCCATCTAGTTGTACATAAGCCCTGACTCCTTCGGATCCATCAACAAATGTGTGAATCATATTATGGGTTGTACTAGTAACGCTACCTCCACCTTTACCAAATGGATTTTCATTTGAATCATCAGTACCATTTCCATCCATGGAGAAAAATGAAAATGCAGGACTTAAACCAGAAGTATTATATCGTAAATCTTCTATGTTATTAGTATTATCTAAATCTTTGTGCACAAATAAGGTACTGGCGCTTATTTCCGGTTTAGCTATATTACCTCTTAGGGTTAAACTTCCTGATAATACTAAACTACCCGATTGATCACCTGATACCGTACTTCCTCTGATTTCGCCAGCAGTTAAGTGGCCACCAACAATTGCATTACCTGAGGCTGTTATGTTGGTTCCAAAAGATCCTGATCCTTGAATGTTTAAGTCTCCTGAACCGGATATGCTGCCATTTACGTTCAATCCTATTTCGTTATTAATTGTCGCATGTACAGTATCATTAGCAACAAATTGAATAGTATTATTATTTTCTCCTGTTGTTATGTAAGTATCGCCATCGGTACTTAAAATATATTTTCCGGCATCAGTGAATACAGAAAAATCATCACTTTGAAAATTTTCTGCTGATATTATACCACTTGCACTTAAACTTCCTGTTACAAAAACTGTATTAAGAGATCCTGATAAGTATCCGTCAGCACGTATATTTTGAGATGCCGATACATGTCCTACTGCATTTATATTACCTGCTAAATTTATATTACCACTAGATGATATATCTGTTATTACTTTTCCAACCATCATGATGGAGCTATCAATATTAGTTCCAAGTATGGCTTGATTTCCAACACCAAAGCCTTGCTTTACAGTCATATGTTCGGTGTTAACATATTTACCAACCTTAATTCCTCCAGCAACTCTTAATGCTCCTTGGAAAGAATTTTGTTCTGAGTCCTCGGTACTTGTTATATCTATATGATCAAATGAGCCTGTTACTGTTGCTGATACATTTCCTATTACTTGTATATCTCCCTCCGTATCAATATCCGCTGTATTAAGCAAATTTGTGCCAGGGTTTAAACTGAGGGAATTTTGAATAAAAGGTACAGTATTTGTTCCTGTTTGTACCATAAAGTAGTGGTCGCCATCTACATTTGTGTCAGATGAGTTGATTTTTCCTTGAATAATACCACTTGCACTTATATTACCTGAGGCTGTTACATGAGCTGAATCTCCTGGAGCTCCTAGTTGAATTGTTGAGCCCGTTATTCTTGTTGCAGATACACCTCTTCCTAGAGTGTATGTAGTATCATCAACATAAAGTATTTTTGCTCCTGATAATTTATAACCTGTTCCTGATGTTTTTACGTCTACATAATTATTTGCTATTATATATCCACTTGAACTTATATTACTTGAGGCTGTTATGTTACCTGTTAATGAAATTGATTCATCATCTGATTTTATACTAACACTATTATTTATTAATCTTATAAAATCATTACCATCACCTGAACCTGCAAAATTAAGTTCATTTCCAATAAATTTTCCACTTGAACTTATATTTTGAGATGCCGTAACAGATCCTGATAAGAAAACAGTACCGTGGGGTGCACCCATAGTAAAGCTAGTACCCTGTACTTCTAATGCGCCTGCAAGTATTGTATCTCCACTATGTTCAAATAGTGTTACATTTTCAAAGGCAATTTTGGTGTTTGTATTGTCAATATCTATATAACAAGAATTACCAGTTTCTTGTACGTCTCCTATTTTCACATCAAAATTATTAACTACTTCAAGATAAGGTTCGTCTTGAGATAAATTAGAAATGTTATTTGTTGATAGACCAAATCCTGATATTTGGCCCTCTACAGTTAAATTGCTTGCACTAATATCTCCTGAAGCAGATATATGGCCGCCAGGAAGAAAGGCTATTTTTTCGCCGGTTACGTCTGTTGTAAATTGAACCCTATTACTACCATAGGAAGCGTGGGTGCCTAGAAAATCTAAGGAGTTATTTGTAGAGTCATAACCAATTAAATTTTTGGCCAATTCAGAATTTCGTATTCCTCCAGAAAAATAAAAATAACCTCCAGATATAGCTCCTACAACATTTAAAGAACCATGAGGAGATCCTTGATTAATTAATCCCGCGGCTGTTCTGGCAATGTGGGAATTTATTTCAACATTACCTCCCAATAGTATCGCGTTTGGATCGCCAAGGTAGTCACTTTTTGCAACAACAAACCCATCTGTTCCGGCTTCTTGTATAAATATGTGATTACTACCGTTTACGCGCAAACTACCAGTTCGTTGGTGTATATCATCTAAATCGTTACCAAATGTTGTAGATCCCGATGAAACAGCTGTAATACTTTCACTAACAACATATGAATTGGCAGTAAGTGTTCCAGCTACAGTGACGTTGTCACCATCAAACGAAATTGGAAGAGTACTACCTGTTCCGTCAGTTACTTGTCCGCTACTAGATACTTGTAGAAGACGTTGATATGTGTCTTGAATATTTTGGCCGGATAAGTCTGGTAAAGCCATTTATATAACCCTTATTTTCTTTTTGAAAGTACTTTTACTACTTTATTTATAACTGTCCCTGTTTTTTCTATAGGATTGCTTCCAACGTATTCTGCAATTATTTTGTTTAGTTTATTTTTCTTAAATGAAAGATTGTCTAAACTTATGTCTTCTTTTACAAGTAATTTAAGTATGTTAATAATATGTTGTTTTTCAGATAAAGTTATACTTTCGTCTTTAATGCCACTTACCTTAACAATTGGACCACTTGACTCTTGTATTTTATTTTTCTGTGATTGGTTCTGGCTTATAACTTCTACAGTTACTTTTTTTGATTGCTCTACTTGAAAGTCGCTTTCCCATGGAATAAAATACGTGTCTTCAGCTATTATTTCTAGCTTTATGTTTCCCTGAGAAGATTCATCAATTAAACCTCTTAGTTTTTTTATGGGCACAACGCATTTACCCTTAGAATCTACTTCTCCTTTAAATAATAAAGTTAATTCTGGGGTTTCAATTACTAGTCTGGCTTGTGTGTTGGATAGACTGGCTCCTGAAATGTTTATGTCGCATTCAAATAATTCTGTTTTATCTGTAAATAATTTATACATGTAT
>TARA_R110000851_G_scaffold151594_3_pt1 | contig 17346 bp, 4 predicted proteins | sample TARA_R110000851 | Tara Oceans TARA_R110000851 (sample SAMEA4397627) | marine metagenome | biome: Polar Biome; feature: [DCM] deep chlorophyll maximum layer (ENVO:01000326); material: water (ENVO:00002006), including particulate matter (ENVO:01000060) such as... | depth 17 m
GTCTTTTTCCTTAAATATTAAAAGTCGGAGCTTCAGCTACTATATGGATCGGGTATGCCCGGCCCTTCGCCGATGGGGGCGCCACCAGGGCCGGTGTCTCCGCCGAAAGGGTCATCGCGGTCGATCGCTGGTGGATCTCCATCGCCGCCGGTGTCTGTGTCGGGGCCGGTGGTGATGACTTCAGCATGCGCCCAATTAGTTGGATAGTTATCATAATCTTCTACTGGTACGAATACCGCGGCGCTTGAACCGGTTCCAAAAGTATACTTGGCCGCGGCGCTGGATATGGCCGCGGCTGCGTTAATTTCACCCGTGTAAGCAACAATTAGTAAGCCCCAGCGGGTGATGAAACTATTAAGCGCGGTTAATGTACCCGATTCGGGCCCGATGGCTGTAGACTCTTCTCTCGCATGTTTATATATTGTATCCCGATCTCCATCATAGGTGTCATATAGTAAATCAACCATCAGGTGAAATAATACAGGTGCTATTACATATGGCGCTTCACTGGATACTGGGAATCGAGAATTGACGGCTTCAATAAAAAACTGATTAAAGAATCCACTTATGTTATTAAAGGAGCAGGTGTCTGCTGCGGCCGCGGCGTATTCATCCAATAAGGTGCTAACGGTTGTTAATCGGTCAGTAAGCGCATCAACAAGTACCCCGGTGGAATCTTCTACCTCAACATTTGCAACGAAAAAAGTTTGTTTTTGGGCGGCGGTCACTGTGGCTGAGTCGACCGGGCTATCCTCAGTGTTGACCAGAGCCAGTCTCTTTTGGTATTCAAATGTTGCTATTCTGTAATACTGTTGTTTACCAGTAGCAAATGTTGTTTGTGTTTCGTTTGGATCGACACCTTCTTCGGTAGATATAATCTTGAAGTTCCGGAGTGCTAAATAAGAATACTCTGTTTCTTCATCCTGATAAAAGGCACCGCCGTAGGCCTCGCCGACCGTTTCACCGGTGCCACTAGAACCCGCAAGAAGGCTAGCTTGGTGGATCTTTACAGAGTCGTCAATGGTTGTTTTCTGTTGGAAAAAGTCATAATCTGTCTCGCCAACTTTACCGATATTCCGATACGCGACCATCTCGTTCTTTGGAACACCAGTTGAATTGTCTATAAATAAATCCATAATCCCAATTGTGGTGAAATCATCGGCCTCGATCGTGTCGCCGGTTGCGAGGGGAGCGTCCGGATCAAGTTTAAAGCGTGCTTTTGCGGTGCATCGCAGCATTTGAAATGATTGATTTGTAACTTCAGCACCGAACAATTTTTCAAATTTTGTGACGTCAAATACTTGAGAAATATAGCTGTATGTTTTGAGCGCCTTCTCATAATTGAAAAAGAAATATCCAGTGTCGATTAAAGCAAAACTATAAGGTTGTGCGGTGCCGGCGACGTAGAATGTCCCGTCATGGTCAGAGCCCTGCACCCGATGTACTTCTGTCGATCTGCTCCAGATTGTTGAATCCATCCAAATATAATCGGATTCGATCTTAAACCCTGTCGTGTCCCTGGTCGAAGTTGCGATTGGGGTACCAGGGGACCAACTCCTTAGATCTTTAACTACCGGATTATTAAGTAGTTCTTTCTTTACCGATGCACCGGACTTGACGAGCTTGTTAGATTCGAAAAGTTGCTTTTTGAACGCGTCGTAGAATCGGCCGATCGGCTTCGTGGAAGATTTGTCAAGAAAGGTTTTTCTATAGGTGTTTAGCTCTTGCAATAAGCGTGGGTTCTTACCGTGGACGGATAATACAAAGTCTAAGGCTTTATGTGCCTCGAAGACCGCGCTAGTATTTGTGCTTGATATCGATTGCATACTTGTCACAATCCCGGCGAGTGTTATTGTCGAAGTACCATAATATCCGCCGTCGAGGCTCTGGATTACTTCTGTGTAAACGGTACCCGAAGAATCGGTGTAAACCGTTGTTGGCACCTGCATAACTATATCATCTTCAATGAATGATTTATAGTTTGCTTCAGATATCTTTGAGTTATAGAGGGCGCTGTTGGTGTTGCCGGCGATAATACTGTTTCTTATCGTTGTCATATCGCTAGCTAAATTCAAAGTTGTAGAATATGTCAAGAGTCCGATTTTGCGGGCGCCAGTTTTCTCGTTCCAGAGAGTGGAGTAGGCGCCAAACGGAAGTCCGGCCGCGGGTGTGGTATTGGAGAGTTTTATGATGTAACTTCCATCGGCTTGTTTAAATTCATCTGACTCGATATACTCGGAAACAGTTCCGAGAGAGTGGTAAGACTCATCATCGAAATCTTGAACGTTTTCGGTAACTCCGCTGGTGCCGATATAACTGTAATTTTCTCTTAATTTTCCTTCAAGGTCGAGGTACCAGAGCCCTGCTTTGTCATTAGAAGAAAAAGATGATATCAAGTGATCAACAAATTGTGTAGCTATCGTGGTCTGCTCATCGGCGGAGAGGGCGTCCCATCGATTCTTGTCATCATTATAGCTGGGATCGAAATCGTTATAGCTAAAGCCAGTCTGAGTAAACGGGTGGGCCCCTCTATCAACTTCCTCACCCAATTGTTCAACCACTTCGTCGATATATACCCTCAGATCTAAAATCTCACGTGAGATTGTGAGATCTGGTTTAAACCCTACTAATTCTAAAGTGTAGATACTATTAATAGGGCCAGAGACGCCATTAGCAACGTCCGAAAATCCATTAACAGGGAAAGGGGAGTACACGATTCCATATCCATATGTTAAAGCTAATGCTTGCCCAATATCATTATCTGGCACATTTCTGTCGATTGCCAATTGAGCATAGCAGTTTATGTCAGCCATGGCGGCGAGGAATTCACCTTTAAACGGATATTGATCCGCTGAGAGTTTTAGATAGATTGCTGTCTGGATAGCCAAATGATCTGTGTGGATCTCAATGCTCTCGATAAACGGAATAGGCAGCTTTTGGCCGAGGGCTTCGTTAGAATTTGTTAAAGATTCTATGGACATATTTCGGGCTCCGTCGCTGGACCATAAATATCAACGTAAAGTGGGGAACTTGGATCTTGAGATGTCTCGCAATCAAAGTCTATATCAATGTAATAAGTTTGTTTATTGAAAATCTCTGCGGCTTTGCATGCGATTTCTGAATCAATCTGAGAATCTTTAACAATATCGAAGTAGTATTCGACGGATCCGGTGGTGACCTTTCTTGACGATAGACTAACAGAAGAACCTAAGACGCTATCGTATTTTTGAAGTTGCGAGGCATCTGTCAACAGGCCGCCGGCGATGCGTTCGGGATCATCTGGGAAGTATTTTCTTGTGAGCTTGTCGGTGGCTTTGCAACTGGCACAGGTTTTTGGAATTGCGTTAAAGCCTATATCAAATACCTCAATTTCAAAGTTCTCATTTAAGATATCAGTATTTTGTTCTTCTGTATATAATAGGAGATGATCACTTACTAACCGAATAATTTTATTGTCAGAAAAAGGTTCGGTGGTGGCGAGAGTGTTTCTTAAATCGTCTTCGGTGAATTGCGTCAAGAAGCTTGCTTCTTCAATTTGCAAAGTGTAGTCTAAGTGGATGTTAACTTGTGGAATGTTGACATTGTTTTTTGTGTCCTCGCGGGAAGATGACATAATGCGGCCGTCGAGAGCAACGACTTTCCAAGATGGAGATAACTGGTTACCGCCATCAACGTGAGCATCGCCGATTATTGAGGTAAATCTAAATACATCTTTTCGGGGGCTAATCATTGTGGGGGTGACATCGACAGAGAAGTACCTATCCTCGTCGCCGGCGTCGAGGAGTTCGTTTTTCATACTCGTTTCTACATCTTCAAAGAGTACCAAGCTTTCTATATAATGCGTTTCGTTCTTGATTCTGTTGCTGACTTCGTTCTGTTTTTCCGTTAGGCCTGCGTATTTGCCATCGTATAAAATAGTGTTGTCGTAAAAGCTGTAGAACTCTGGTTTGAACTTACCGATTGAAAGCAGATGGTGTCCATAAGAGGTGAGTTTTAGATCATAAACTTGTTCTTTTTTGTTAATAAATTTAGCCATTAGGCTGGGTCTCCGGTTGCGGGGGCAGCGCTGGCGCCGGCGCCGGTATCGGCGCTGCCAACGGCGTCTCCGCCGGCGGATCCGGGCGGCGCGGCAGTGGCAGTCTCTTCGATCCTATCATTGTAATTAACCTTTACGTCTACTTTAATCGCCTCAATGATCGAGAAATAATCATACGGCCAGTTATACTGTTTGTATTTTTCATCGCTGGTTTCAGATGTAATTATTGTGCCGCCGGCGGCTATTCCGCCGGCTGGCGTTGAAGCTGCGGAAGTTTGTTTGTCAAAATAGTTTGATTGAACTCGTTGTTTAACCTTAAATACTTGCCAGCGTAAGTTATTGTTGTCGATGAGACCATCGGCACTGAGTAATTCGTTGTTCGCTAAAGTATGGGAGACACTCGATCCTTTAATCTCAAATTTTCCGTAGTTTCTTGGCATAAGGTTCTGCCACATGTAGCTCAAGTCGTCTTTATCAAAAGTGTGGCTAAATTCAAAGATATACATTACAACAGGATCTAGACTTCGGTTCGTAATAAAGTCAAGTTGAGGGGGTAATACATAATCTTGCATTAACCGGACCTGCGTCCTGATTGATTGCCCTGATAGATCTTCACTATCTCCTACCGGGGTGCCAATCAGATCGTCGAGACTAACTTCTAATGCAGTCACCGGGAGGCGAAAAAATGCTTTATTGGTAATTGTGCCGAGCGTCGTGAGAAGATTAGACAGATCGGATGAAGGATCTGAGATATATGGAACAGCAATGATCGCTTCTTTTACGGTTAATGAATCTTTGAGTTCGCCGATACGAGTAGATCTATTAGTCGGGGTAAATTTGCATAAGCTGCCTAATGACTTAACCTCTTTGTACATTTTACCGCGGTAATCTGGTGTGAAGTTATTATAAATACTGCCCGAGGTTCTGACAGAATAGTGGTTCTTGAGCCAGTTCTGGGATATATCCTGAATCTCTAAGAAAACACCGGTGTTCGAGCCTGTTGGAATTGTGCCAAATTGATGCCACATTCCATTTGCTATTGAACCAGACGCGAATACTCCCGTGCCTGCGTTGGTTATTGTTTTATTTCCGTTTGAGGCAGTGACCGGGTTTATTCCATGCTTATCATTGAAATTGAGCATAGGAGATTCCCATTTTGTCTGAATTATCCATTTTTTGCCGATAGTTTCGGTAGTCGATTCGACCAATTGGCCTTGAGCATTTGTTACCATTTTTGGTATAGACTCAATTCCAAAAATGTTTAAGCTGCTGGTTGCCTGCATTGCGACGTCATTGATAAGAGAGCCTCCGTAGGGAGCGCCCGGGACGGGCCTATTGTTTATACTCGTATATGGATCATGAATTAAAGAAGTGTATGCAACGCCGGCGTCGGTGGACGACGTGTAGGACGAAAAGCCGTAACCGACCATTTCCGGATCAAGGCCACCGCCGCGTACGCCGGTGTATATAGATGCGGACACCCCTGCGGAATTGTGCCAGTATACGGCCTTCGGGCCGGGATCCACTCTCCAGCAAGCTGTCTTCGTCTCTGCCAAGATCCTTTCTAGATCATATACTACAGAAGCAGTCGGTCTGAATACTAAATCTACCCAAGATTCTCCGTTGTAATACGGTGGAGTATAAGACCAGTTGAAGCCGGTTCGACTGTCCATAATTTGATAAGAACCGGTGGATTCAGGCGAGGTTAATGAACCACTGCTAAAGAACGAGGCACTATACGGAGTTATGCGGAGGCCACTGCCGGCGGCGCCGGATATATTTCCCAGGGCGCCGATGAGTGGCGGGCCGAAAGCGGATGGGCGACTGTACATCGTGAATGATTCAGCAAATTGTGGTGCGTAAACAGGATCCTGTGGCAATTCAAAATATTCTGAGCCTAACTGGTATTTTGGAATCGTATTGATAGGATACTCATCCGCATAAAAGGCACGGGCCCCATTTATCGAATAGGCTCGCTGATCAAAAGACGCCGATTCAAATGAATAGTCTCGGCGACCAGTGAAGGACCTGCGTAGCTTTATCCTGGCCATGTATACTTCGCCGGTACCAAATTTTATATTATCAGGCAGAATCGATGATTCGAGCGAAGAGAATTTTGAATCTTTAAGAAAGAAATCAGCGACACCACCAAAGAAGTTTCTAGACATTAGAGTATAAAGTTTATCGCCGCTAGCGCCTAACGTTGCAACTACGGAAGAAGTTGCCGCGGGCTGGCCGCCGGGTGGGAATTCAAGACTGCAGGAGGGGTGGGGGGTGATATCGACGAAACTTTGGGCGCCCATGATCTCGGGATTTATGATACTCTCGAAAGAAACCCTTCTATCCCAGAAAGAGCTACTAATTCCTAAGAGACTGCCGAAGCTTTGATCTTGACCGGCAGGGATCGTCCTGCGAATACCGATATTGTAATCGTGATTGTTGTAGGAAGCGCTGGACCAACCCACACCTTGACCGATTGTTTTGAGCTTATCAAACATCACTGGATAATCAACGGCTAGGCCGGATTTAATTGAATTATATAAAATTCCGGGAGCGAACAAAGCTTCGCAGATCGGTCGGATTGCGCCGGCCGCGGCCGATAGAATGGCCTCTGACTTATATATATACTTGGTGGGACTATTGTCGAGGTTATACGGGTTTCTTATCGCAACAGAAATTTGATTTAAATAGCTATTTTTGAATCTCTCGACCATTTGTAGGGTGCGTTCGGCGGGATAGAATCCCTTATATGGTTGGAACTTTATACTCGCGGAGCAAACTAATTTTATTTCTTTAGGGTTTAGTCCGGTCGTCTCTTTTACTTCCATGAATTGTCTTAGGAATTCAGAGTTACTATAATCTTGATAGAAACTCGAAGTGGCACTGGTGATATTCGTTCCAGGAATTTCAAACGTATTAAACTTCTCCGGGATGTTGACCGAATCAAAATTGACGTAATGTTCTAAATGAGAATCAATCCTAAATTCAGGGACGATGCTAAAGCCGCGGGTTTTTAGCCTCATCTCTGCGTTATACTTTTCATATGAATCATAGGCAGGCTTGGACGGCTTTGAAACAAAAATTGGGGCGTTGGTGAGTTGCGACCAACTGGCTATGCCGGCATTCTGGCCGGCTTCCCAGAGGGCTTCTCCTCCAAATACTGGAACCTGGTTATCGGGATCAAACGGATTAGTACCGAGTTTTATACCTGTGCTTGAGCCATTAACGCCAGTGCTGACGTTGCGGCGCGCTTCGGGGGTGTGAATCCCATAGGGGGAGGTTAAACTTAGCGGTGAGGAGATCATATGTTTGCTGGCATACAACGCGCCGGGAGCGAAAGATTTGATTCTTTCTAGAAAACTAGCAGTTGTAAACGAAGGTGCGGCGGGGACACCAGTAACATAAGCACCTGTTAAATAGGACATTGATGTGTTCTGTAATTCACCGGGCTGACCGATGGCGCGCCAGGTGATGAACATATCTCTTTTGGTGGGACCAAGATTATCGATGCGAGGGGCTCCGGTTCGGGTCAAGAAATCTGCTGGCGCGTCTAGGGGCCATGCGCTGGATGACATGAATACCCCAAAAGAGTTTAGTCGAGTATAAGCTCCGGCTGCCACAGAAGGATCTGTGCCGGCGGGATAGTAGGTTCTATTCTGAATTGCACCAATTCTTGTCCGAGTTTCTCTATCTGAGTGCCAGAATCCGTTTTCATATCCAAGCCGCTGCGTTGAACGACTCATAAATTCGTTTCTTTGTGAGGGGAAGATGTTCTCGGTGTAAATAACGTAATTTATATCTGTGCGAGGGATAGACGAAATCAACAAGTTAAATGCATCCGCTGTTTGTACAACAGATGGGAATAATCTGTTATTCAAAGTTACAGAAGTAAAATAAGTTTTCTGGAGCATTGCATCCGCGGTTTCGTTGTAAATCTTCCCGTCATCCGGATCTGTATAAGTATATGCGACTTCGACCGGCCGTGTTCTTAAAGACACCGGTGGCATCTCATATATATCTACACCATCATTTGCAGTATTGGTTAAAGAGATCTTATTGTTTCTTCTCTCGTTCCTAATAACGGGGTTTTCGTGGCGGCGGACTTGCTTCCAAGTTGGCCAGCCATAGTAGCCGTTGCGCTTGATTATTATGCTATTGAATAAATACGGAGAGGGATCGACGCTGACAGCCGGCACAAGGGGAACATTTCGATATTTAGATAAGGCATCAGTTATCGGATATCCTATATCGTTGGTCGCAGCAGCAATGGGCTCATATACGTTTAGATTCAAGTCACTAACTTGTGGAAGGAAGGAGTTTTCTAAGCCGAGCGGCACCAAATCTGCGTAAGCACCGCCGAAAATCCGGGAGGGGTTAACGTAGCTTCCAAAGTCACTCGCGCTCACAAAGCTATATGCATCGATTCTTGTGGAGCCGCTGTTGATTTTAAAGTCTTTCGGAGTGAAGCCGATCCATCCATTGTCGCTGACCAAGCTGGCTGTGATCCAGGCATATTGCTTAGAAGAGCGAGGAATTTGGTGAGAGATATTGTAGTTATCATACAAGCTTTTTTCAGGATAACTGCAAGGTTCTTCGCTTGTGTGAATGGTGGGGTCAGCTCCTGGAAGCGCTGCTGAGAGGGATCCTGTCGAAGATTTTAAGTTGTTACCAGATTGTACAGTAAAATATATATCTGCTCCGCCTACAACATCGATTATTACGTTACCTTGACCGGTGAGCTTTGGATCTGTACCTGTGCTCCCATATCCTGACATATCATCGGCTGGGTCATCGCCCATTCTCCACCACGATAGTAAGCTTGCGCTGGCTGGCATGCCGGACTGTGTTAGGTTTTGTGGTTTGCCGGAGTTGTAGAGAGTGGCGGTATCCGCACTAGAAAGAAGATCCGTATAGAGCGAGAATTCATCAGCTTCTCCAGTATATTCATATCCAGAAATACTGTCAACGCGTCCGAAAAACGCTACTGGCTTTGCATGCGTACTTCCATACCCTCTAAAATTTGGTACGCCTACTGAGCTTGTTGGAAAAAAGTTTTCTGGAGTTGCGCCTGAATATGTGCTGGCATATTCTACGCCATTAACATAAAACGCGACCGCTCTTCCGGCAATGTTTGACAAATTACCATGGGTGCCGCTGACGGTAACAACTACGTGCTTCCACGCTGAACCGGTTATCGGTGTGGCGCTTGTAGCATAGTACCCTCCGACAAAGGAGGAACCATCAGTTGTGTTAAAATTATATCTTAACTCTCCAGATGAAAAAATTCGGAGTCGGTGAGTAGGTACAGGGCTTGTTCCACTATACCCAAATTCAAATATATTCATGCCGCCGGCATCAGGCTTGATCCAACCAGCAAAAGAGAATTTAACTAAATTGTTGTTTGCAGCAGCGTATGCTCCGTCAAACACTCTTTCTGTGCGTCGAGCGACGGACTGGACAACCGCTATAACTCCGGTGGATGGAGGAGCAATGTCTATGCCTTTATCATTTGTTAAACCTGTGCCGGCCACACTACTAGTAACAAGACAATATTCTATAGTTCTTCTGTCAATGTTATTCCTGTGAATCTTATGGAAGCCGGGATTCTCGGTATAGGAGACGCCGGGATTCGTTACGGATAGAGAATCTCTGCCAAATCTTGCGGTGTGTCTGGCAAGATGTGAGCGAAGTCCATAATCCAAGCCGTGAATATCATATACCCTGATGCCTTGAGTTACTGCAAGGGTGCCGCTGGGGCCCTGCGATGGTTTAATCACAGAGAGGTTCTTGAACGGGAGTGCGTTATACACAGAGAATTCATCGGATCTAAAATCGGTATAACCGGGAGTCGATACTTCAATACCGCCGGGCGCAGAGAATCTTGTCTTTATAACAGTCTTATTGGGGGTGCCGCTCAAATACCCAACACCATAGTCCTGAGCGAAGTCAAAATGTTCTAAATCAAGGTGTGGTCTGTCCGTTCTGACGTCGAGAAAAGTTCGAATGGATGTCGTGCCGCTCGTTCGGTTTTGGAAGGAGCCAGTGGGTAGTGTAGGCTGAGTCTCGATGAACTGGCGAGGGTTTGAGTGGGCGCCGAATGTGCTGATAACTTCATAGTTCTTTCTGAAGTTTCCTAAAACGACTGGGCCGGTGGCGTGGATGTTCCTAATATTGACTGGACTCTTGGCTGTAAAATCTCTATGATACACTGCCTTCTTTGAGGAAGTGTTGGGGTAGGGATTAATCGGATCATAGTCAGTCGGGTGTGGATAATCTGGGCCGGCCATGCCAATGGCGCCGGAATAGAATGATTTGACTGTTCCAAGAAGAATCCTCCAACCTTCTGGTCGCGTGTTCTGTTCATCGGTTGCGTTCTTGTTGATGGCAACATGGCGATATTGGAGCCCACCGACATTGTGTTCGGTGAATGGGCCCTGCATGGGCTTCTCCATATCGGTACCATATACATCGTTGTGAAGGTTCGTGATCTCAAGATTGAGCCCGAGAGCATTCTGGACTTCTGTTTGGTAGCCGCCGGTTACTGACGAACTGATAATGTTAAACGGGAAAGCAACTGAAGACTTAGCAAAGGAATATCCTCCGCCTTCTTCGTGATCGCGGCCGTGCATAACACCAACATAACGCTTGATCTTCTTAATTGGGTTCTTCAAAGGATCTTTGAAGTCTGTGATTTCTGCAAAATCGTTAACAAACGAAAGCAGAATGTTTTGCGGAACATAAATACCGCCGCTCGTATTGATTGGACCGGCCGGATATAATGCAGTTCTAGTATATTCAATATTTTTATCTGCGGAGAAATTCGTTCCGCCTTTGATCGTCGTTGTGTTCGGATTATCAATTGTTAATTGAATATTCTTTGCAAATACCCTTCTCGCGTATTCGTTTGTGTTATAGCTGGTGCCAGATCTAGATTTTAGAACAGGGTTGCTGCTAGTGAGTGTCGGATTAGACACCACCATTCTTCTAATCGTTTCTCGTTGGGCGTCGATTACTGTGTCGCCAGATGTGATTTCTGGATCAGATCGATGGGCGCGGTCTTTCCAATATCTAATATGTTTATCGGTTCGACGAGGAGAGGATGGCATGGTAGTGCCACCGAAAGAGGGTGAATATAAAATTTCACTCGTTCCAAACATCGGCGATGACGGATCCGCTACATTAAATTCTAATGTCGGGAACTTTGTTTCGTATTTACTTCTTTCCAACACATGACTTTCAACTGTATTTGTTATATCTGGAGAGATATCAACTGATGCAGGAATAAGCTGCGAGAAAATAGCAGATAAAGCTTCATCGAACCATTTGTAATAAGCAACGAACTTTTCAATATCTTTTGTTTGAGTTACTCTTCGGAAGAATACTTCTCTTAGCTTTTCTAGTGATTTATATCGGCCGCGATATCTGTTAACTGGTTCGCCTATAATGTTGTTGAAGTCGATGACGCCAGCAAGGAAAGTCAACATCTCTTCTGAGACCGCCTGATACATGCTTTTTTCTATTGTGATCAAGTAACTTGGTATTGTTTCGGTTCTTTCAAAGAGGGTATCATCCTCTTCTAAGATCTCGATCATATTCGAAGAAACATTCTCTTCTGGATCGATGAATTTAAAAGAATTTGCTCGTTCTATATTGACTGCTTTTGTTGACGAGGCTACAAAGCCGTAGCCATAACCGTCATGTTGGTATCCGGAGATCTTTCCGTGCCAGCCATAATTTGTTCTGCTAACCGCAGAGCCTGACGAGAAGTCAAGGGTAGTAAAAGTACCGCCGGCGGAAGAACCAGTTAGTGTATCGAAATTCCATTCAAGAGCCAATGCTCTCTGGTTTATAATATCTTTGTTACCAAGGGTCTTATCTAACGCTGAGATGTTCTTATAAGAGCCGGAAATACCAGAGTTGTCAACATCAAATAAATGCTGATTAAGAGATGCGTTGCTAAGGTATTTTGTCCAATATTTTACATTAGAGATCAGAGAATCGGCGCGACGGGTTGTCGAACCGGTTAAGTTCTCTTTGTATGCACCAGCCCAAACACGTTTAGGAGAGGTAGACATCCCAGACCCGGAGGCATACGATATTGATGAAGTTACTTCAAAGCTGTCGGTAACCACTCCGAGGGTAGAAGTAATACCGCGAAAGATTACATCGTAAGTAAATCCTCGACTGGTAGAGGGGTCTGAACCCGAAACAAAACCGGAGAATGGATAGTCTTTAGGTTTAATTCTAACTGAGAGATTCCATCTCTCGTTATCATATACATCGAAGAAGACGCTACTGGTTAAGGTAGGAAGCGGGTTTGGGTGATTTAGAGATTCTAATTTAAAGTAAACATTTTTAGAGTCTGCCTCATCTCTGACTGCACTTACTTGAAAGTTTGCTTTATCATCTGCGACGAACGTGGTTTTTATTCCATCGATGTGGTCGGAGCTAGCAGTACTGACGGTTGCTATTCCAAAAAGTGACGTTTCTAAGAAGCTTCTCTGAAACTTACTCTTGCTCTTGAAGAACTTCGGAAAAATAACGTCGGCTTCAGCCGTGAATCCATAGAGGTTTTCGTATGTGGCAGCAGTCCCATAAGAACCTGAGATAAAGCCGCTTGAATCCGGGTTCAGGGGGTCTTTTCTCTGATAGACAACTGCTTGCAGTTGGTTGGCATCATTGAAGTTTAGGGACTTGTTTGTTTTGATGACCTGTCTTAAGTTATCTTTTATCTCATAAACTTGATTATTGGAGTAAATTTTGAATCTTAATAAATCATCATCGATGTTAAAACTACGCAGAACGTTTCTAAATGCTTTCTCCGTTCCTTTCGATTTATAGATATTCGTGATGTTATTGTAAAGGTTCTGATAAATTAGATCCTTCGTCTCTTTGAGTTTACTCTCGAAAAATTCTTTATCATTTCTGTTCAGGAGTGCTTCTCTGATTGTAGCGTCAATGAAGATCTCTGGGATATGCATACCCATTGATTGCGGAAGGTGCATAGCAAAAGGGAGGGGCTCTAAAGAAGCGGATAAGTGACTGACTTGCTTGAATGTTGGAATGGCGCCGGCCATCATTCTTATCTTGTCAAAATATGTACCGACGATATGAGAGATGATCTTAAGGTTATCATTTCCTAAGTCTTCGTGCTCTTCGATAACCCAGCTTGGAGCATGGGAAAGGAAGGAACTATTGTTGGTTGAATCATAAAATGAACCAGACTCTAATAAGCTGGATTCCAGATATATATAATCTGGGTGATTTATTCTTACAATTGGATCGGCGTGCTCTTTAGTTGCAGCCGAGGCTGACACAATGGCCGAGCCGGTGTTTCTAGAGTTGCTTCCGTAGCCTGTCCAAACTGCGTTTGACACACGGCCGGCATAATCTAATACGATAGAATCGGTGGCTGCAACCGCAGTGATGCCCTCGTTGAACTTAAAATATACTCCAAGCTCTGTGTTATTAATATCGGTGTTTGTTCCACCGCCGACTTGCGAGAACCAATTTTCAGCGATTTGTTTTGAGTTTCGAGCGACTTTCCAGAATCGGAATTCGTCGATCGAGCCAGAGAGCTTTCCGGCGCCGGCTGGGGCACTGCTGCCCGAAGGGGTTGTGATAAGGGCGCCTATTCGGCCCATTAATTTTTTGGAGTTGATCTCTAAGAGGGTGCCAGCGGATGTAATTGTTTCGTTTAGCCTACCATTAACATGGAGTTTACTAACAAAGGAGCTACCTGTGTTGTAAAAAGTTAGTGCGTAATGTTGCCAGTCGCCGAACGAATCTGTGGCGGCCAAATTTGAGCCGATTGTAGATGTTTTGGTTACTGAACCTGACTCAATTATGAAGGTTAGCGGTTTTGGTTCGGTTGAATCTAAGAGTAGGGTGATTCTACCGTAATCATTATTCGTTGGACCGGTGGCTTCGTTGTTCCACATATCGACAATGACTTGCTTGTCGGTTGTCAGGGCGAGGCCTAAAGATCCTGTCTGCAGCCAGAATTCAACGGTTACACCGTGTTCGAAGTTTGAACGAAGGTTTGATAGGCGTGTGCCTTTACCATAATCATCTGGCAGGCCGGCTGTCTCATAGATCTTCTCATCATAAACATTTCCGTAATTTGTCAAACCAGATTCGGGATCCGATCCTTGAGCAACTAAACTGCTGCCGGCGGATCCGGTGTTCGGGCCGCCTTTAAATGTGATGTATTCTTGAGTTGTCGGAAGACCAAAGCCATCAGCGGTGTTTGCTAGAGGGCCCCACCCATCGGCACTTAGAACACCATAACCAGTTGAGCGAGGGTATCTGTTATTAAAGATATACTTTTCAACTGGAAAGAGTTCATTGTAGAACTTATTTTGTTCAGCATTCGATCCATCATAAGGGTAGAAGTTGATTACACGATCTAGGGCGCCTTTGTAATAATAGTAAGCCGAACCATACTTTGCAAAGTTGGCCGGGTTCTTATAATTAATTTGTGGTTCGAATGTCTGTTGCTGTTTATATAACTCTGCTGCATTATCTAATGATTCTACTATCTCATAAGCTTCTTTCTGAGTTTTGTAGTCATCATATTGTGCAGTTTTGTAAGCAGATTCGAAAAGCTTTTTACTACTCATATTATCTCTCTTCTATCCAAAATCTAAATATACTGTCTTGTTCGAGCCAGGATTTAATTGTACCATCATAAAAGGAAAATTTAAAGCCATATGCGTATCCCGGCTGTAATAAAGACATATCAAAGTTAAAATAATTACCCGAAACATCGTGCGATAAGGCAGTGTGTCTATCGCTTCCTGTGCCATATGGGACTACTGTCGTGTCATCTATCAATCGAACAACGCTGTACGAAGCACTTGGGATAGATAAGGAGGGGTATGCAGACTGAGCCATCGTGTATGAATTTGGTTTCCAGTTTTTATCTCGGACAAACAAATTTAGGCGCGTTGTCTCTTTCCTGTAATAACTGTTTTTAAGATTAGTAAGATTGATGTAAAATCTTGGATTCTGACTTGTCATGCCCTGGGAGAATACTTTTGGTGTAATCGAACCTGTAAAGTACTCTGTTCCGGCGCTGTGCCAGACATCGTAAAGTGGACTAACAGTAGAGGACACGATTCCGACCGAACAAGAATATATTCCAGTAGATACATATCCGCCGGTTAAATTGGTGTTGCCATCGTATAATGCTAATTTGGATCCGGATGGGCTAGAATTCGGCGCAGAACCAGAGTAGAGGCTAACGAGCACTTCGCCAGTGCCAACGTTGGGCAAGTTGACCAAGCGGCCGCGGATCGTGTTATATAAGTAAATTGTGCTCAGGTTATCAGCCGCTGGTGCACGGGAACTACTAAAATAGAAGCTGCTTCTTTCATCTTTTGTGGAAGAATCCCACCGAGCTTCGATAACCGGTTTCTTGAAAAAATATTGAGTTCCTCTGGCGAAGAATCGTTTAGTGTAATAAGAAGTCGTGGCGCCGGCCGGATTGTATACGACATTAGAGTCTAAACTAACTGCCTCTTGGGAAGCCGAGGCCTCATAGGAGGAAGATAGCATGATGCCCACACCGTAATTGCCGCCGGCGGTTGTTGTGCCGGCTATCCATTTCTCGACCAAATGGCTGATATCCACTTCGAGATCTTCCAAGCCGGAGGAGAATGACGTCGTGTAAGTTTCTCCGGATGCGGTTGAATAGGTCCCACCAGGGTTCGCTACCCCGTCTTTAACCCAATTTGTACCTTTCTTCGCTTGGATCCAGTCAGAGCCAATATTGTTATCGTTTACATCTCTATAACCATTCATGTCTAATCCAACGCCTTCTTCCCAGGATTGAGAAACGGCAGAGACAACCAGTTTATAATCAACTGGAACTGTGCGAGAATGTTGGGCATTAAAAACTTTTAGGTAAAAGCTTACACTGCCGCTGGCCGGTATTGTGCCGGCTGCTCGATCTGAAGTGATCTTCGAAGTTGGAAATTGTATCAGGGTTCTGGAGAGTTCTTGTGAACTTGAGTTTATTCTACCAAAAATGGAGAAAGTTTCCAATACATCAGATTTGCCCATGTTAGAGCCGGTCGCTCTTGTTTCTAGATCGGGTTTATATGTATTTGTGATCGTATTATCGATCGAAGCAGTGTATTTCAGAAGTGCCATTATTTAATCTTACCCTTAATATCAACTGACGGATACTTTATTTCAAACACCGCATTTGCTGGCGCCAATAATTGTGTTCCATCCTGATCCATATTTTTGTTAACGTTAAAAGTAGTAGCGGAGTACTGGCCGCCGCTCTTATCAGTAATCTTTACTCTCACAACATCCATTACTCCTTCGACTTTCTTTAATTCAGAATAGATATCACTTACTTGCATTGGCTCTCCGATGAAGAACCCATTGGAGAATTTTGCTGCTACATGAGAAATTGCGAGTCCAAGAGTATTATCTTTATCTGCTCCGTTTTGGAGCCTTATTACAAAGTCTACCCCAAGATTAATAATGTACGGGTCTAAGATGTCGATTGTATCATTGATCATCCGATAGTCGTTTAGCCAAGTCTTCAAGTTGTTTTTGATCGTTCTATTTGTTTTGGTTAGTTTCCCAAAAGAATCTTCCGAGATGACGTACATATTAAGATTTCGTTTCATCGAGTCTTGATCTTTGAATACTGTGACACGCTTAACAGAACCAAATTTGCCTGGCATGCGGTAAGCGAGACTTTCATAATCTGCTTGAGTCACTGCTCGGTTCTGGGTTGGGAATGTATCAAATATTCTTCTTTTGATTTCGCCGGTCGAAGGGTTGGAAGTGACACCAGTAATTGGTTTCTCATTTGAAACTTCTATAGATTGTTTAATCTCGGATATTTTTGCGGCGGATAAACCAGTTGGATCTGCAAAATTCATAGATAAGTTGGCGACAGCATTAACGGAGTTTACTGCGACGTTTGAGTTGCCCGGGCTAACTGTCCGGTATGTTACAAACAAAGTTGTGTTGACGGGGACAGTTCCATAGCTTCTATTTTTTGATAATCTTGTTGGGTCAAAAGTTGTATCTGTGACGTAGTTCTTTCCAAAAACATCAATTGCGACATTTTGCGGATTTGCTACCACATCTGATTCAGATTCATCGCCGGAGCCAAACTGCAAGACTACTCCGTCTCCAGATCGTTCTACAATAAATTTTCTTGATACAAGCATAGGTTTCATGATGGAGGGAACATTGTCATTCTTATAATTCGAATTTATAACTTCCTTGTATACCATGTCTTGCGATAGATATTCTACCTCAAAATATTGATTTCCCTCGGC
>TARA_R110000851_G_scaffold15040_1_pt1 | contig 17290 bp, 12 predicted proteins | sample TARA_R110000851 | Tara Oceans TARA_R110000851 (sample SAMEA4397627) | marine metagenome | biome: Polar Biome; feature: [DCM] deep chlorophyll maximum layer (ENVO:01000326); material: water (ENVO:00002006), including particulate matter (ENVO:01000060) such as... | depth 17 m
TCAAGGGGGCGATCTAAAAGACGCCTTTACGTCGGCGGCGAAGGGCGCAGCGACAGGCGCTGTAATGACGGGGGGCGCGGGTGCTTTCAGTAAGGTGGAAGGCGTAACCGCGATGGGTAACATTCAATCCGCGGCAAAGTTTAGCAACGTTTCACAAGGTTTTTCTAACATAGGTTCGGCTATACAAGGCGACATGAACTTTTTCGGTGCAGAAGGTGCGGCAAACCCGGCTAACCTTCGCGCAGGTCCACAAGGCGTGGTCGATTTAAAATCGGCACAAGACGCCCTTACGGCTGCGGGCACTATTACTCCCGGGGTTGGAGGGGTTCCAGTCATTGATAAGAGCCTGACCACCGCCCAGATTGATGGAAACACCTTTACCACAGCCCCAACAACAGTACCCGGAGACATATCGAACGGGTTCGTACCTCGAGTAGAGCCCGGAAAAACTTTTCTTAAAGGAGACATATCGAACGGGTTCGTACCTCAAGAAATTGGCCCAACCGGAGAACTAATATCTAAGACAGGGGGTGCGGACAGTCTTGCGAGTACAACCCTTAAAGACGCCACCGACCCCAGTTTCTTTGATAAAGCCGGGGATGTCATTAGACGCGGCGGTAAGACCGTCGAAGAAGTTGCGAAAGCTCAAGACTTGGCTGAAACAGCTTATAGAGCCACTCAAACGGGCAACGGGTTTTCAATAACGCAAGCGGGCGTAGACGCCGCGAGGGCGGCCGCAGGACCCGGCATGTTGGCTAGATATGGACCTTCCGTAGCATTAGGTTCGGTGGGCCTTGGCGCAACCGGTTTCTTTGATACACCTGAAGATGCTCCTCTTGATATCGTGGGCCGCAATCCAGACGGCAGCCCAATCACGGGCCAAACTTTGCTGGAAGCGGACCGCGAAAGATACATGATTGGGGACTTAGGTCCGGACGTTTATCAGCCTTATGGCGCTAGGCGGGTAGACGAGACCGTCATTGACGAGCAAACATATGATGTGGACGGAAACCCCATTAATCCATATCAAGCTACGAAGCCTCGTGCCAGCGTTTTTGAAAGACCGTCCGCGATTCAAACGGCTGCAAGCGCCGCAAACACGATGGGTAACATTCAAACGGCTGCAAGCGGCGGCGAAATATTCCCAAGACGCAACGGCGGCGTAATGCCGAATGAAGGTGTCCCCAACCAAGACAGCGTCCGGGCCATGTTAATGCCCGGTGAGTTTGTTATGACAACAGATGCTGTTAAAGGTCTAGGGAACGGAAACGCACAAAAAGGAATACGCAACATGTACGACGTTATGCGTAATCTAGAGCGAAGAGGGAGGTCCATGGCATAATGGCTACTGAAACCACTGAAACGATTGTCCGCGAAGCACCCAATATTGAGGCTTATAAACTTGGCCTCCTTGAATCTGCTAAGACTCTTGCCAACCGAAGTGTTGGTGTTCGTGTACCTCAAACCGATGCACAGGGTAACCCCGTTCTGGATGCAGACGGTAATCCTACCTATGTTCAACAAGAATATGAAGATGCACAGGGTAATATACAAACCCGCGATTTAAAACAACTTCCTAGACAACAGGTTGCAGGTCAAGACGCCCTACAAACTCAAGCCTATAACTTAGCCCAGCAAGGTGTTGGCGGTTTTCAGCCGTACCTTACTGAAGCGGGTTACACCATGGGGGACTCTGCCGAGACGGTAGACAGCGTAATGCCGGGTGCCCAGCCTTACCAAACCACCGCCGGTACAATGATGGCCGATGCCGCAACAGGTATCGGAGCACAGACGCTTGCAGGCCAGCAGGGTATAGCTAACGCCCTAGCCCGCGGCAGTTTGGACACCGGAAAAAGCCAATCCGGTTTAGCCACCGCGGCCCTCGGCGCACGGACCATAGCTAACCAAGGTATGTCCGATCAATTAGCGGCATATGACGCTATTCCCGGTCAAATCGCACCGGCCCAACAAGCCATGTCTCAGTCCGGTGTAATGGCGCAAGATGTAGCGCAAGCTTCTAGAGCAGGTGGTTTGGGCGCGTATCAACAAGCGCTTTCTGGCGTTAATCAAGTTTCTGATGCTGCAAACAGGCTTCAAGCTCAAACCCGTCAGGGCAGTCAAGCCGCCGCTCAACAAGGTATTGCCGCTTTAGCGGGTACTGCGGGGGCCTATGATCCGACGGGCGCTGACCCTTTCATGAATCAATTTGAAGATGCCGCGGTACAGCAAGCGATGCAAGACATTCGACGTGCTGGCGACATCCAACAACAAAGTAACCGCGCTAATGCAGTAAGTGCGGGCGCGTTCGGCGGGGCTCGTAGTGGTATTTTAGAGTCCGAACAGAACCGTAATACGTTAGAGCAACAAGCGCGGACCGCGGCTCAGATGCGACAAGCTGGTTTTGAAAGTGCAGCGGCGCGTTCACAACAATCTTATGAACAGCAGCAGGGTCGTGCGCAACAGGCGGCTCAGGCCGCAAGTCAATTGGGTCTTACGGCCGAAGAATTGTCTTCAAAAGTTGGAATGCAGGCTCAAGATTTGTCTCAGCAGGGTGCGCTTCAAGCGGCTCAAACCGGGCTTTCTGCGGAGCAATTAGCCTCGCAAACGGGTCTAAATGCGGCACAGTTTACGGGTCAGATGGCACAATCAGCAGGTCAGCTAGGGCTTTCGGCCGCTCAAACACAAGCCGAGATTGCTAACCGTGCGGCGGCTCAAGGGATCAGTGCGGAGCAGCTAACCGGTCAACTTGCGGGTCAATACGGTCAGCTAGGTCAGGGCCAAGCTTCTATGAGCCTACAAGGCGCTCAAAATGCGGCTAATTTAGGGCTGCAAGGCCAAGAAATGTACGGTAGACTGGGTGAAGGTATTGGAAATCTCGGTGCTCAGTATGGGCAACTGGGTCTTCAAGCAGGTGAGGCGCAAGGTAATGCCGCGCTACGCCAAGCGAGTCTTGGGGCCGAACAACAGCGTATGTCTCAGGCAGAGCAAGGATTCTTATTCGATATGGGTAAATCGCAACAAGCTCAAACTCAAGCTGAACTTGAAGCCGCTCGCCAGTCGGATATGGCACAATTGTATGAACCTTATCAACGGGTTGGTTTCCTCTCAGATATTTATAAAGGGGCTCCAACGTCGCAACAATCAATCACAGGTGCAACAGCGCCCAGTGTGTCAACCGCACAATCAGTACTCGGTTTAGGAGTAGCAGGTTTGTCGGCGGCAGCAGGGGCATCTAGAGCGGGGTTATTCGGATGATGAACAGAAGTTTAATGGGCAGGCAAATGTTTGCTAATGGCGGAATGGCTATGCCCGATCCGATGGCTGCACCAGATCCGATGACTATGCCCGATCCGATGGCTGGACCTGATCCAATGGCTGGACTGGCGGGACTTGATCCCGGTATGGCTATGGCTGCACCAGATCCGATGGCTACGAGCGGGTTAGACCCTACTGCACTCAACGACGCCATGATGGCGGCTTCTGAAAGCTTCGGTTCTCTAGATGACGCAGAAGATTACGAGGGCATGATTAATGCTATTCGTGGCGATCAACTACCCATGGCCGATAGAATTGAGGAGTTAGGTGATTTAGTCGGCATGGAGGACGCGCAACAGACCCCGCAGTCCGTGGTTGCTCTAATACAGCCCGTCATGCTTATGAACAGCATGGACCAAGGCATCGGAAGTATCGCGGAAGATGCAATGGGCGCAGAAATAACAGGCGACATGGCCGGAGGCATTATGTCTACGGTTAACATGGAGCCGCCAATGGACCCCGGGATGAACCCGGGAATGCCCATGGGAATGGAGGTAGGCAACGCGCCACCTGTAAATTTTAGATACGGCGGCGCGGTCGCCCACATGCAGGCCGGGGGCGAACCTACTTTAGTTTCGGAGTACGAGGCTGTACGCCCAACGTACCAAAATATTATGGGGGATTTCCGTGCGGAAGACGCGGCGGCGTTTGAGGAACAAAAAAACCTGACACAAGGGCAGATGTTCTTTGACATAGCTAATACGGCTTTGGCGTTCTCTGCGCCCGGTTCTAGGCAGATGAGCCCTGCACAACGTTTAGCCGAAGCGGCAAAAGAAACACAACTTTTAGACAAGTTTGGGGCTCGTGCGCAGTCTCTGCAAGACTTGACGGCTAAACAAAAAGCCGCGGAACGTTCAGACCGTAGATCGTTGGATTTAGCGGCGCTTGGGTCGGCCGAAAAATCAATGGATAGGTATGAAGCTTCTAAACTGGCTTTAGAAAAAGCGCGGCGTAGTAAGGCTGGGATGAAACAAGTACAGTGGGTACACGAAGACTCCGAGACATTTCCGACGCTTATGCGAGACTTAAATAACATGTCAGAAGAAGAATTGGACGAGTTGTATAAGGTTGGGTACAACCCTATTACGGTCTCGTCCGGATCACGGGCCAAAGTAACTCCTAAGATGATGCTTCTTGTAAGCGGCGACCCTACTATTCCCGATACGCCCATAGACATTAATTCGCTTACTCAGGCGGAAAAAGACGATTATTCGGCGAGGGGCTTTAGTTTTAATACTTTCACCTCAAAACCCGAGCCGTTAAGTAACAGCATGCAAATCCTTCAGAGCAACAATGGTCAAAACTTGGCTGCATGGGCCGCGGGTGGAGTAGGTGGTTACAACGATAACATTGGCGGGGCTCTTCTTGATCTGGCAAGTGACCAAACAAGTGTCGATGATTCGGGGACAATAATTACAAAATCGGCGTCACCTCTTCCGGCCGGCTTGGCTAACGCTGTAAGGCAAAGAGCGGCTTTAACCGACCCTGCAACCGGAAAACCCCTCTTTCCAGACATACTTACAAATTTTTCCGAAGTCCTGCCGGAACCGACTGAAGTTGATTTTGGGGATTTAAACGATCCCGAGACCCTTGGTAATTTGCTTATTACACAAGGTCAGGGTACGGGTTATTTGCCAGAGACAGTGACCAATAGCTCTGCGCTTAACCTTGCTATACAATCTCCAACGGGAGCAATAAACAAGAATTCCCCAGTGTGGAAAGTGATACAAGGCGATCTTTATGGCAACGAGGCTTTAGAAAAAGCGTTTGGCCCCGGTGAAGTAACCTCGATTGTTAGAAACTTCTTTGACGGGCTTACGCAAGACTTTTTAAAGACTACTGACGGTCAAGTTCAGTTAAACGAGTCTCAACAAGCTTTGAAAGCCCTAGCTTATAAATATAGACGATTCTTGATGTCTGCAAACACCGACCGCTTGTTAAAAATGGAAGCTGCGGACGCTATGGCGCTGGCGGACCCCTTAGAGCCCGGAATTTTTAAGCCTGCCACGGCGGGTCTGACCGCGATACGAGCGGCGAAAAAACAAGTTGCCGATACTATGAGACTGTTAGCAGTATCACAACCTGATTTCCGTAATGGCAAGAAGACGACAAACACTGCCGGCGACAAAATCCTGATGAATAAAGCGAAACTCATTATGGTTAATCTAACGGCGTTTGAAACAAACTTGAGCAATCACCTAGATAATCCTAAACCAACAGGTTCCAGTGCGGATAAAACTGCGCTAGATGCGTTGGTTGGGAAATAACAAAGGTAGACAACTAATGGCCGTACCTACGACGCCCACGGGGCCTCTTAACGTAAATCCTGTTTTTCCACCCCCTGCCGTGTTACAGCAGGAGGCGGATGATGCGGCTGACCTTGAACGTTTAGCGGCTCAGTCCGGGGAAAGCCTTGTTAATTTTAACGACCCTGCGTTTTTTAGAAAGCTTATTGAAAAGCAAGGACTCGAGTCCGTAACAGACGATGTCGTAAGACTAGCTAATAATCAGGTGGACGGGTATGAATTTAATCTTGAGGGCATGTTGGACGGCACGGCATCTATTTTTGACGGTCTTCCTAGCTTTCAAGATAAGAAAAGCCCCGGAGAAAGGGCCCAGACCTTAGAGCAAGTTTTAACACTATTTTCAGATGTACAAGATGGGGTTACAGATAGCAACCCTATTATTGACCCCGCAACGGGGGAACAAAAAATTGATCCCGAAACAGGAGAGCTTCAATTCCGCGAGCCTGTTTTCGGGCCTAGAATGACTGCGGTCGGATTGGGCGTTAAAGAATCCATTATTCCGGCGGTAACGAGCACCGCGGCAGCCGTAGCAGGGGCCACCTTGGCAACGGCCGCCGTTGCACCTTATGCGGCGTCAGCGGCTGCGTTAAATCCTCTTTTGGGTTTGGCTATTACCGGAGGCGCTTTTGTAACTGGAGGGCTCACCAGTGCGGTTCTCGGAGGAATGTTTGGAGACGCTGCTGACGATCTTATTTATGACGACCCCGACCCTATTTTAGTCCCCTCTTTACAGAAATACTACAATGCCGCCGAGACCGGTACGTACATGCTGGCGGGAAGCGGTGCTGTTCCAGTTTTGGCGGCTAAACTACCCGGGCCCCGTATTGTAGAGGCGTTTCAAGGCAAAAAGTTTTTAGATGCGTGGAAGGACGCGGCTTCCGGTTCAGCTACTTCGGTAGATCAATTAAGTCGCGCTACAAGAGAGGCTTTAGGTGTAAAACAAGCTTTAAAAGCTATAGAGTCTCGTTCCAAAACGGGATCGTCCAACAAATATTTAAACAGGCTTCGGCGTGATCCAACAAAAGGCCCTGCTTCGGTAAGAGCTTTTCAAGCGCTAACTGAAGGAAGCGCCAAAAATAATAAAGCTATTATGGGCGGCAATGGTGCCAAAACTCTTTTAGGTTATGAAGCTTTATTTGGGGCGACCTCCGCAGTGGGAGCCTTTGTTGCTGAAGCCGTTGACCCTAACGCTCCGGGCACTAGATTGGCGTTGGAAATCGCGCCTCCTGTTACGGTCCCAGCTATCGTAAAACTTGGAGTTATGACGACTAAAGGTGTCATAAACGGGGCTCGCGGACTTGTGGACGGAATGACGGCCAAAGGGATGGGGGAAACGATGGAGCGTGTCGAAAGCATTCTATCTGTAGAATCCGATTCCCGCTTATACAATTATTTGATGGATCAACCCGAGTTTAAAAATTCCGAAGACCCCCAAGAAAAAATGAGATTGTTTGTTCAGTATATGCTGGACCCCGACGTAAACATTGGACCCGGGGATGCCGCGGTAGATGGTGCTCGTTTAGTTGATAAAAAAATTATTGAAGCTTTTGACGCGGGTCCTTTAAAAGGCATGAAACCCGGGGATGAATTTGGGCCCGTTGTAGACCGACTTAATTTAGAATTAGAAACATCTAGTAATGCGTTGTCGATAGCCACGGACCGCGGTAGAGAACAGTTTATTCAAAACGCCATGCGTAAAATTGAAGCATTAGAATCATCCGGTAATCCGGAAGCTTTACAAATCGCGGCACTTGTTAAACAAGCGATAATAGAAGAAGACATCCTACAAGGTATCACCAATAAACTGTCAAAATTAGACGAAGCTTTGTTAAAAGTTTACGGCGGCGAATCTATCCCGGAAGATGTGGGCCTAGAACTTAGCCCTAAGATTTTTGATCTTTTAAAACAAACTATATCCGCTCAAAAACAACGAACTGGGCAATTGTGGAATAAAGTAGGTAACTTTGAATTAACCGCGTTTGAATCGATAGCCCCGGACGGTACTATTGTAGAAACAAGTGTTCCCAACATTGTGAGTATTTTTGAGGTCCCTAACATAGGTGGCAAGGGGTTAAACTTCAAGAGCGCTGGCGCAGAAGCCGAGTTCGACACTATTTTAGGTGGATACAAAAACGACATTGAAGAAATTAAAGAGTTCTTTCAACCACAAGCATTGAGTGATGTTGAACTTAACGGCAGCCCTGTTTCTTTCAAAGCTGAAGAAGTCCAGTTGCCGTCTGAAAAAAGATTGAACGTGCTATTAGATCAATTAGCAGGAACACCCTCTGAAAACATGCCTGTTCGAGACCTGATAAGTTTGCAAAATTCAGGTGCTAGTACTAACGATATTGTTAAAAGTCTTCGAGATTCGGCGAAAAAATTTAGAGAGGAGTCTAGACTTTCGGAGTCCGGGGGTGCTAACAAGCCTGAGTTTAACGTTTTGTCAAAAGCTTACGACGAGCAAGCTACGCTCGTAGCAACGACGGCTCGCCGGCAAAAAGAAGTTTCTAGCACCAATGCTGAACAATTGTTACTTAGCAAAAAATTTGAAACGGAACAAGCTCCTGCGGAAAACCCGTATGACTTAAATAAAGCTCGAGAACTGCTATCGAACCTTAAAGAAAAACAACGGGGCTTATTAACAGGCGTAAATGCCAATAACAAACAAGCGATGAATGTGGGCTTTCTTATAAAAGCTATAGAACAAGACTTAGATGTTAGGAATATATCTAGAAATTTGCCTACCACCAATGCGGAAGGTGGTGTTTTGACTCCCGAATCCGCTCAAATTGTGAAAGACTACACGGACGCTACTAGTTACACGCGAGCCGCCAGCAACGTATGGAATAGAACAATTGTTGGTAAGCTTGACCAAAAAGGGTCTGACGATGCTTTTATGTACGATCCCGAAAATCTGTTAGAAATATTTAAAAAAGGTGGTTCGCCCGTTTCTGTGAAAAGAGTTCAACAAATACTACGCGTTGCTCAAGAATTTGATGACAATACTGTAAAGCAGGTCACTAATGACCCGGCGTTTCCGGAGTTTGCTACCGAAAAATTTCAGGGCATAGACTCTACGACGTACTACAACCGGAGTGGAGAAGTAGTTACGCAACCGTTTAATGCGTCAGGGGTGGAGAAATCAGTTAATGAGGCGGTAGAGTCCGTAATCAGAAACAGTTTGCGCCGATTTTCTAAGGAAGGCGCTATAGACCCGGTCACGGGTGAACAACGGTACACGATAAACGCTGAAGCGTTACATAAGTTTAACAACAGTAACGAAGGAAAACAGTTACTTTCTTTTTTCCCAGACCTTAAAAAAGACTTAGCCACTGTGGATGGGGCGATGATGCTGTTACGCGCAGAGGAGCAAGGTAACCTTGCGCTACGTAAAACTCCAAGCAACATAGCTTTTGAGAAACTTGCAAACTCTTCTTCAAACAGCGGCGGAGTCATTGCAGGCATTATTTCGGACAAAAAAGGCAATTCTCCCAAGTTGCTGCAATCTATATTTGACGACATCTCAAGACAAGGCGATGTCAAAGACCCTATAAAAGGAGCAGATGGATTACCCGTTCTAGATGCCGACGGTAATCAAACTTATATTACATACACCCCCAAAGAGGCTTTAGAAGGATTCCGTAGCGCCATACTGTCTTACGCGGTGCAGTCAGCCGGAGGTGCCGGAACGCCTTTTAACGCAAAAACGTTTTATTCTAGATTGTTTGATCCTATGGAAAACACGGACGCTTCAAAGAATTTTAAACTAATAGACTTTATGAAGCGCAATAAAATGTTAGGCGATACGACTCCCGACGCCAAAACAGGCCAGTCCGAAGCCGACGTATATGTAAAAAACTTAAAAGATTATGTTGCTCAAATAAACGAAGTAGATACTTATTTTCAATCGAACTCGGCGTCGCCAATATTGTTTAAAGACCTAAGTGTCGCAAAAATGGGTGCAGCGCGGATAGCGGGAGCGGTCTCCGCAAGCATGGCGTTCAAGTTTGTCAAAAAAATGTTGGAGAAAATAGGTCTAAATACGGGCGACACCATGGCGGCGTCCTTAACGGTAAACTCTGTGGGCTCCACCATGGCCCTCAATCTTTTTGCGACGGGTCCGGAAGCCCATGTTATTTCGACGATGACTAAAATAATGGAAAACCCTAAATTGCTGGCTTTATCGTTGAAAAAAGCGGGGTCTGCAAAAGCTTTGCAAAAAAATCTTTTTGATATGTACGAAATAATGGCAGGGACCGGGCTCCGTCGTCTTCCTGTTATAAATAGAGACATTAATGCCGACGAAAAAGCCACCTTGTCTGTACCCGCAGGGGCTCTTAATGTTGTGCCGAAAGTCTTGGGACCCTACGGCCCCGCACCGGAAGGTTTTGAAGTCCTAGAGAAAGCCGGTGAAACACAGGTGGACGAGTCTGTTCCAAATCCTATAACGACTAAACGTCCAATTAGGCAACCAGTTGCTCAACTTCAGGCCCCGCAGCTTTCGACTCCCCCGGGAGCCGCGGGTTCAGTCGCTCCGGCCGCGGCCCGTCCCACAGGGCCGGTGGACCGGAACCAATATGCCGCAATGTTTCCCAACGACATGGCGTCGGGTTTAATACGGCAGCAAGGTATCGGAAGTTTAATGGGGTGATGCCATGGCTTTGCAGCTTGTCTTTGCTCTGATTGTATCTGTAAACGGGGTCGTAGACCCCAAGAACACCAGTCATTGGGAATCGGTTCATCGGTGCAGATATTTTGCAACGGAACTGACAATACAGGGAACACGGCGCAAATATGTAACGCCCGTTTTTGCATATTGTGTTCCGAGGTTTGTAAACCCAACTAAAGTGACTATTTTTAAATGATCGATCCCCTCACAGCTATTGCCGCCGCGACCTCGGCCTTTAATGCCGTCCAGAAACTGGTGGCGTCGGGTCAGGGCATCGAAAATACTATGGGGCAACTCGGAAAATGGTACGGGGCTATAGCCGATTTAAACGAAGCTGAGAAACTAGCTGAAAACCCGCCCTTATTTAAAAAAATTGTTATGGGGTCGTCAGTTGAGCAGGAGGCTATGCAAATTTACGGAGCCCGGAAAAAAGCCGCAGAGCAAGAAAAGCAGCTAAGAGAACTGTTGATGTATACTTACGGCATCAACGGCTACAAAGAGCTTGTGGATCTGCGCAGAAAGATTAAGGAAACAAGAGAGAGGACAGTGTTTGCACAAGCCCGACGCCGCAAAGCGTTCTTTTGGGGAACCCTACAAAGCATCTTAATTCTTTGCATGGGTTGGGCCATATTTCAGATTTTTAACTTAATTTATAATGCCGGAGTTTAATATGACCGACCTTAGCAAAGATCAAACTAAAAAAATGATCAAAGAACTGAAGAACGCTTCTCGAATGCATGCTAAACAAGCAAAAACATTAGAAAAGACCTTAAAGAAAACTAAAAAATCTTAGGTTAACCAGTCTTTGGTGTTTTCCCCGAGAACCTGCCCCGCGAGGTCTATCTTGCCGCGCAACGCTGCTAGTATCTTTTCATCAATGGTCCCGGGAGACACTAAGTCTATATACGTCACCGCTTTCTTCTGCCCTATCCGATGCGCCCGGTCCTCGGACTGTAAGCGTATTTCCAAGTCATAACTGTTACTAAAATACACAACGGTGTTTGCGGCGGTCAAGGTTATGCCGTATCCGCCGGTCTTGGGCTGTCCGATAAAGAAACGTAGTTCTGAATCGACCTTTTGAAACTCTTCTACAATGTTCTGCCGCTCATCTTGCTCCGTGGCACCGTAGTAGGTGGCAACCGAGTTTGGCCCAAAACGCTCGCCTAACGCCTTGGCGATCTGCTTGATGTCATGGGTGTAAGACGCCCAGATAATAGCCTTACCTTGCAATTCTTCGGTGATTTCGAGGAGCTCGTCCAATCTCCGGCTAGGAAGTAACTCTATCTCGCCGTCATCGGGTTGTAAGAAACCACAACAGATCTGTTGCAAGCGCATAATCTGCGTCAGAACACTGGCTGTAGTCGCCAACTCGCCGCTTTCTAGCTTGGCGAGTGCTAACTTTTGCATTTGATTATAGACGCGGATTTGCTCCGGGGTCAGTTGCACGTCTCTACGTATGTATAACTTCTCGGGCAAGTCTAGGCAGTCTACTTTGAGTACACGGTTGCTGAACCGGTCTAACTTAACATTGAGCTCGTCAAGACGACGATACCCAGTAATCTCTTGAAAGCTACGCTGCCCCATGATTCGGCGTTGGACAATAGAGTACCTGCTTTGAAAGGCGAAGAAACTGTTGAAGTCCAGAGCCTTCGCGTTGAGAAACAAGCACTGGCTAAACAGATCCATCGGGGACTTTGTGATCGGACTTCCAGTGAGGATGCGGCGATACTTGCTTATCTTGTTCATCCCAATAATGTTTTTGGTGCGAGCGGCTTTACGGTTCTTTATCGTAGTCGATTCATCTACAATGACCATGTTATCCGGGTTGGCCTTCAAGAATTGATACGCAATGTTCGCGGCCCTCGGTGTCGAGAACGCCTCGGTATTCATGACAAAGATCTTTAGACTGCCGTCGTCGTCATTGATGAAATCTTTCAGTTCAGTTTGATACTTCTTTGACGTACTGGGTATCCACCGCAGTACGGTACGTTCTATACGATCCGGAACATGAGTAGGTATTTCACCGCGAATCCAGTTGTCATAGACACCTTTAGGGGCGACCACCAAGCAAGCGTTGATTTTGTTATCTTCATACAGCATCGATATCGTATCCAGCGCTACTTTTGTCTTTCCTGTGCCCATTTCCATCAATAGAGCATAGTAGTCCTTGTCCCACGAATCAGACAGGGCTTGCATTTGATGGGTGAAAGGTTCGGTTTTAAACTTGAATTCGTTTATTTTTAGCATTTAGTTAGATTCCTCTTGACAGTTTACGAGTATAAGATAATATATAGCATTGTCAAGACCCAACCGGTGTCTTTATCAACGAAGGAGTAAACGCGATGAGCGATGTGTTACATATGATGGAGGAAGATTTTGAAAACGATCTTGCGACATCTGTAGAGAAACTTGATCAGGAGGGCCTCAATTCTGTGGCCGGACTGGCTCGAGCTATCCGTGGGAAGGAGGCTACTATCTCGCATCTTGAAGAAGAACTCAAGGAGCAAAAGAAAGACCTTTTAAAACTCACGGATGAAGAGATGCCCGCCATGCTTGCAGAGATTGGCATTTCTAAATTTTCACTAGATGATGGTTCCGAAATCATAGTGAAATCCACTTACGGAGCCTCAATCCTCGTCGATAACCGTCCACAAGCTTTTGAATGGCTACGTGAAAAAGGTTATGACGACATCATTAAGAACACGGTTGCGTGTCAGTTCGGTCGTGGTGAAGACGACCAAGCGAGTGCCTTCGCATCTTTTGCAGAAAAGGAAGGCTTTTATGCCGAGCAGAAGACTGAAGTGCATCCGCAGACCTTGCGGGCATTTGTAAAAGAACGTGTAGAAGCGGGTGAAGAGTTCCCAATGGAGTTATTTGGGGCATGGGTTGGGCAAAGAGCTACAATTAAAAAGGGTAAAATGTAATGGCAGATTCAAAAGCAGTGGCGGAAGCCAAAAGCAAAGAACTATCTATGGACGTGTCTTCCTTATTTGAAGAGGACGCAGGTGTTGGCATGGATAACATGGGGCAAGAAGATTTAGCATTGCCCTTTCTCAAGGTGTTGTCCGGGAATGATCCGGTCTTGGACGAAATGGACACTGCCCGAAAAGGCGACATCCTCAACACTGTAACCAACGCGCTGTACAAGGGCGCAGAAGGCATCAAGGTTATTCCGTGTGCCTACCAACGTCGTTTTATTCAGTGGTCTCCTCGCGGCGAAGGTAGCTCGGCTCCGATTGCGATCTACGAGCCGACTCAAGAGCGGCCGAAGACTGAGCGTAGTCCCGACGACAACAAAGAATATGTCGTCGGCGGAAGCGGCGATTACATCGAAGAGACGCATCAGCACTTTGTTGTTGTGTTAAACGACGACGGCTCGGCTGAAACCGCGTTGATAGCTATGAAATCCACTCAGCTTAAAAAGTCACGCAAGTGGAACTCCATGATGCAGTCGGTGCAGATGCAAGGGAAGAATGGGCCTTTCACGCCGCCTCGTTTTAGTCACATTTATCTGCTAAAAACGAACAAGGAAGAAAATAGCAAGGGTAGTTGGCATGGTTGGGAAATGAGCCGTGTGAGCCCTGTTGCTGAAAAAGCTACTTACATTCGTTGTAAGGAATTTGCTGAAAGCATTACTGCCGGTAATGTTGTCGTTAAACACGGCGAGGACGAAGCGAACCCCGAGGATAGTTCTGTTTTCTAAGAGGGTTTGTACGGCAAGGGGCGGCAAGTGTCGCCCTTTTTTACCATTTCAGGAAATGAAGGGATAATAATGATTGTTATTGAAAAGTTCATGACCATCTTTGACGGACTGCAAGAAGCATACGGAACGTTTAAGATAGAAAATACCGGTCCGAACGGCAAAACAAAGGGTAAGGCAAGATTAGTACGCGAACCCCGGACCATGCTCCTTTGGGAGAACCATCTAAAAGGTAAAAACGGGATTGGGATTATCCCGATCAATGAAGACAACAACTCGAAGTGGGGATGCATCGACGTTGATCAATACCCCCTCGACCATAAGGTACTCATAGAAAAAATAAGAAAGTTGAGTCTGCCCTTGGTCGTGTGTCGATCTAAGTCCGGTGGGGCACACTGTTTCTTATTCACGAAAGACTGGATTCAAGCCAAAGACATGCAGAAAGCTTTACAGTGCATGAGTGCGGCACTGGGATATGGCGAGAGTGAAATATTTCCCAAGCAAATCAAACTACACCTCGACCGGGGTGATGTAGGTAACTTTTTAAATCTCCCGTATTTCAATTCCGAAGAGGGCCTACGATACGCCATTCGTGACGACGGAACCTCTGGAACTATCGAAGAATTTTTTGAGCTACATGAGAAATATGCGCAAACCTTAGAGCAGGTACAGGCTCTACAGGTCATGGCTGAAAAGGGGAAGACCTCTCTCATGGCCGACGGCCCACCGTGCTTGCAGATACTCTGCGGTAACACGATATCTGAGGGTGGCCGGAACAACGGGTTATTCAATATTGGCGTCTATCTGCGTAAGGCTTATCCCGACTCGTGGGAAGCTGAGATACTGACCTACAACATGCAATATTTAGATCCACCCCTACCTTTGAACGAGGTTAACCTCGTCGCCAAGCAGTTGCACCGGAAGGAGTATGCCTACAAGTGTAACGATGCCCCGATCAACTCTTACTGTAACAAAGAGCTCTGCCGGACCCGGAAATACGGGGTCGGAGCGGCCATACAAGGCGCGTCTATTGCTAACTTGCGCAAATACGATAGTACCCCACCGGTCTGGTTTATGGATGTCAACGGCGAGCCTTTGGAGTTAGATACGGAGGGCTTGATGAGTCAGCCTGTATTTCAAAAGTCCTGTATGGAGCAGTTGAACTTCATGCCCCGGTCGGTGCAAAAGCAGACGTGGGAAAGTCGCATCAGTACGCTTCTGACCGATATGAAAGAGAACGAGTCGGCCATCATCGAGGTCGCAGTAGACGCTAGTATTGCCGGACAGTTTTATGACTATCTCGAAGAGTTTTGTAGATTTCTGCAACAGGCGCAGGACAAAGAAGAGATATTGCTTCGCCGCCCTTGGACCGACGAAGATACCAACGTGACTTATTTCAGACTCCGCGACTTTGAGAACTTCTTAGCGAAGAACAAGTGGTTCGCTTACAAGAGTCATAAAATTGCTCAAAGGTTGCGCGACATAAATGGTGAAAGCACCGTGTTAAAAATCAAGGGTCGGGCCGTGCGAGTGTGGGCAGTCCCCGCTTTCGCTTCAGCCGATATCGACATAACTACACCAAGTTTTGGTGGACAAAATGAGGCTCCATTCTAATGAAATGTTTTAAAGAACGAAATGCTGAGATTTACCGCTTACGTACCGTAGAGAAAATGACCCTTGCCGCCATCGGATTGCGCTACGGCGTGACACGAGAGCGCATCCGTCAGATAGTGCAAAATATCAAAGACAATGTATAGAATATTCGGTCCGCCCGGGACAGGAAAGACCACTACACTGTTGAACATGGTAGACAAAGCGTTGGAGTCTGGCACACAGCCCATGGATATCGCTTTCCTAGCCTTTACTAAGAAGGCCGCAACCGAGGCTCGAGAACGTGCCGCGGAACGCTTTAACCTCGACCCCAAGCATGACCTGTGCAATTTTCGTACACTTCACAGCTTGGCCCTAACCATGTCAGACATCCGCGGTGATCAAGTCATGCAGGATGAGAACTACCGCGAACTTTCTAAGGTCACAGGCGTCAGCCTCAACGGCTCTAAAGTGTCTAACTTTGACGATGATTTACCCAGTGTGAATAAATCAAGCGACCCCGTCCTTGGCGTAATTAACTTGGCTAGACTGCGAAAGGTGCCTTTGCGAGATCAGTACAACGTCAGCCGGTTGGAGGAGTCGTGGAACCTTGTGAACTACGTCGATAAATCCTTGCGAGAGTACAAGGAACGCTTTGGGCTTTATGACTTTACTGACATGCTCGCCGTATTCGCAGAACAAGGCGAACGGTGCTGTCCCAACTTTAAGTTAACCTTCCTAGATGAAGCGCAGGATTTGTCACCCCTTCAGTGGGATATCGCGCATATGCTCGACACCAAGTCTGAGCGCATGTACTGCGCAGGGGATGACGACCAAGCCATCTACCGATGGGCCGGTGCAGATGTAGATCAATTTATAAACTTACCCGGGGGTTCCGAGACACTGTCGCAATCTTATCGCGTACCGCGCTCCGTGCATCACATCGCAGAAGGCGTGGTAAAACGCATACACCGCCGGTTCCCTAAGAAGTATGAGCCCCGAACGGAAGAGGGCGTCGTGTCCCGAATATCTACCATAGCGTCAGTTGATATGGCGGATGGTTCGTGGTTAGTCCTAGCGCAAGCAGGATACCTTTTACAGCCCGTTGCGGACGACTTACGTGCCAATGGATACCTTTTCACATACCGCGGCCACCGGTCCATATCAGAGCGCATAAGCACTGCGGTAAATGGATGGGAACAACTGCGCAAGGGCGGTGAAGTCAGCGGAGAGGTGGCTCGAACAATATACAGCTTCATGTCGATCAAGCTCCACGTTACGAGGGGCTTTAAGAAGATCCCGGGACTCGAGGACCAAGATTTCGCGAACCTTGCGGATCTGCAAAGAAACCACGGGCTATTGATCAACGGCGACCTGATATGGCACGAGGCCCTAGATAAAATGCCCGAGAAAGATCGGGCGTATATTATTGCAATGTTACGCCGCGGTGAAAAGTTTAATGGCGAGCCCCGCATTACAGTGTCCACGATCCACGGGTCAAAGGGTGGTGAGGCGGATAACGTTGTATTGTTCACGGACCTGAGTCCGGCGGCCGATAAAGAGATGGCCGATAACCCCGACGACATGCATCGGGTTTTCTATGTGGGCGTCACGCGAACCAAGCACAGCTTGTTTATCGTAGAGCCCGAAGACGTTAGCAGAAGTTACGACCTATAAGGAGAAAGTTATGTTAAAAGCAGACGGTTACAA
>TARA_R110000851_G_scaffold133098_4_pt1 | contig 17215 bp, 29 predicted proteins | sample TARA_R110000851 | Tara Oceans TARA_R110000851 (sample SAMEA4397627) | marine metagenome | biome: Polar Biome; feature: [DCM] deep chlorophyll maximum layer (ENVO:01000326); material: water (ENVO:00002006), including particulate matter (ENVO:01000060) such as... | depth 17 m
GTTTCAATTCCTGATAATAAAAATAAAAAATATCTTATTTGGTTGTTAGTAGCAGTAGGGGGTTATTTCGCATATAAAAAATTTAAAAAGTAAGTTATGAAACGTGTAAGGAATGACAACCCTATTGTAGAAACTAATGTTGAGATTTTTTCATTAGTAAATAAGTCAATGGGGAAATGTGGTAATCAAGGTATAGTTCAAACATTGGATTACAACCCTTGCCGAAGGATTACGAAAGGTGCAAAATCCCTTGCTGACATTTTTGCGAATGGAAGTGCATCATTAAAAGGCACTAAGTTTCAAGAAAGGGAAGGTTTAAGACTAACAAAGGCAGAATATAAAAGAGCATCTGACAACAAAGAAAGCGTAACACCAATGATAGGTGGTTCTGATACAGAAAAAAAAGTTTTTGAAATGCAGAGATTAAAAGAAGAACAAGCTAAGGTTCGTAAAAAATATATTATTTATGGTCTTATAGCAGTAGCAGGATATTTCGCATATAAAAAATTTAAAAAGTAGGTTATGGGAGGATATACAAATGAGTGTGGTAAATTTTTTTCAAATCCAACTTCGGAGAATCCTTTTGGTTCTTCGCCATCTTGTAGCGAAAAAGAGATTTTGGAATATAAAAAAATATCCATTGAAAGGAGTAATAAATATAAAGCAGAGAAACAAGAATCACAACAACAATTAAACGATACAAGAAGAAAAGAAATACAAGACGAACAAGCTAAAGTTCGTAAAAAATATATTATTTATGGTCTTATAGCAGTAGCAGGATATTTCGCATATAAAAAGTTTAAAAAGTAAATATTATGGGTTGCACAGTAAAACAAACAATGGAGGGTTCTTGTACAGATTATAGAGGTCTGTCTAAATCTGAAAGAGAAGAAAGAATTAAAAAAGATTTAACTAATAAACAATTAGAGAAAGAAAGAATTAAACAACTTTCGATTGCTCGTGATGGTGCAAAAAAATTAGGTAAAAAAAACTATGTTTGGTTAATCTCCATAGGTGTTGCTGTATTGTCATATAAATTTGCAAAAAGCAATAAAGAGTTTTACGCATTTGTAGGCTTATTGTCTCCTGCATTAATTATGTTTGCAAGAAGCAAATATGAAAAAAAAATGAGAGATGAAAAAATGAAGATTGAAAGAGAAAAACGTAATAGTTTAGCACAGGCTTAAAAATATAAATTATGAGTAAAGAAGTACAAAGAACAGGAGTACCTAAATTACCGAAAGGAAATAGAAAACCTGTATCAGATTTTTTAGGTGTTAATCAAGGGGGGTGGGATTTTTCGCCTTTAGCTTGGGGATTAGTCGGAGTAGGGTATGGACTTTATTCAGGAAAAAACTTAAAGTACAAACTTGGTAGAGCAGTTTTGTTTGCTTTTGCAGTAGGCATTGGAGTTCCTATTATTGGTGCAGTTGGAGATTCTATCTTTGGTTATAAATCAGTAAAAGGTAAACCTGACCCCGTTAGAAAAAAAATTGACCCCAACATGGCATATCAAAAAAAATAATAAAGAAATTATGAGTAATTTAGAGAAATTAAAAGTGGAATTACAAGCGATGGTTGATAAGGGAACTATCACAGCTAAACAGTATCAAGAAAAGATTGATAGTTCTATTGAGCAGGATGATAATTATAAGGTTACGCAAAAGGAAGGTACTATGAGGAAAAAGCATATTTTTATTGCTTTAGTATCAGGAATAGTAGGGTTTATGATAGGTAAAAGAAAGTAGTATGAAAACAAAAAATGTAATAATAGGTTCAGGAGTTGTATTAGGTGGAGTTGCTTTGTATTATTTCTTTTTTAAAAAAGGAAAAGAAACAGATTTAGAAGTTCCACAAGCTGTTTATGTTGATGAGAAATCTAAAGTAGTTGTTTCTGATACATCTGTATTAGATAGTTCAACTATCCCAAAAGATTTACAAGGTGTAGCTAATGAATTAGCACCAAAGGTAGAGACAGAGGCAGATAAAAAGAAAGAGGAATTAGCACAGTATTTTAAAGATGAAATACTAAAACTTCAAGCGGTTGAAACTAAAGGTATGGCAAGTGGTTTGCATAGATGTTACTCAAAAGGTGGATATTTAAACCACAGAGACAGGTCAAGATATAAAGCAGGAACTAAAACACCTAACAGATTTATTCAAGCCTGTCTTGATGAAAGAGATAGAGACATTGCTAATTATAAAATGAAGTTACAACAAATAGGTTATGACTTCTCTTATGGTAACATATATAAAATAAGAAAATAGCATGAAAACAAAAAATGTAATAATAGGTTCAGGAGTTGTATTAGGTGGAGTTGCTTTGTATTTTCTTTTTTTTAAAAAAAATAAAAATTCGCAGGGTGTTTCAAGTGTTAATACAGGTAACGCCTCCACAGGTTTATTGCCCATAGGTAGCGGTGGTATTAGTAAAGTGGGTGGCGGTGTATTAGGTTCTGCTGTTGTTGAAAAAGACACAAATAAAGAAGAATTTGATTTGCTTTATAAAACTTTTAGGGAGTTTAAAGCACTTTTAGTAAAAGAACAAAGAAAATTATCAGATATAAATAATGATGTTGGGCTAAGTGCGTTTGGGTCATCTTCTTCATTGATGGAGTTGATAAAAAAAGGGAAACTTAAAAAACAACAAAAAATTGTTGATGATATAGAATCTGACTTAAATGATTATGAGCAAAGAATATTGGATTTAGGATATTCAGCAACATCAAGAGGAACATTTTATAAAAGATAAATAAACAAATAATAAAAGTAAATAAATAAAACAATGAAAACAACAGCAAAAAAAGGAATAACAGGTAAAACTATTGCTTTCACAGTAATAGGTGGTGTATTGACCGTTGGTGTAGCTTATGTAATATATCAGTTGTTAAATAAGAAACCAAGTACATTTGGAGAAGGACTTACAGATGTTATAGATACGGTTAAAGAAACACCTTCAATAGTTACTTCAACTATTGGTAAATATACAGACAAAGGATTTCCACTCAAAGTAGGTAGTGGTGGAGATAACGTAATTTCTTTACAGAAGTTTTTAAATGCTCAAAGTGGTTATAGTCTTGTAACTGATGGTAAGTTTGGGGCATTAACTCAAAAAGCAGTAATTGGAGAACAAGGCATTGATGAATCTTCTTGGACAAACTTTAAATCTATGTACCCTGATGCAGTAAAAGGTCAGGTAACTAAAGGTTATTTTGACAACTTCATCAAGGGTAAGTATTAATAAATATTATGAATAAAAAAACCTTACTTTATTTAGGATTAGGCTCTTTAATAGGTGCTACTGCTTTAGCTATAATTATTAGAAAAGTTTTAGTCAAATACAGAGTTGTTAAAATAGCCAAAGATGAGTGGGAAGGTTGGAACAAGCCATTGATAGGTATTGATGGTAAATTAAAAAATAAAGGTGGATTTGAAGCTGATAGAGGGTATTCTGAAAGAGTAGGTAAATATTGGAAGGAAGGAACTAATAAGAATTATGATGGCAAAGACAGGCAAGTGCCTTGGTCTGCAACCTTTATATCGTGGATAATGAAAAAAGCAGGTGCAGGAAATAAATTTGTTTATAATGCTTCTCATTCAAAATATATTACAGACAGTATAGCAAATAGGAAAAACGGAAAATATAATGAATCATTTGTTGGTTATAAGATAAATGAAGTAGCACCCAAAGTAGGCGACTTAGTATGTTATACTAGACAAAAAGGTGTAGATTATGATACAAAAGGCAGTTATAAATCTCATTGTGATTTAGTAGTTAAAAAATCTAAAAATCAATTAGAATTAATTGGTGGGAATGTTTCCCAAGCAGTAACGAAAAGAATAGTTTCTGTTGATTCTAAGGGAATGATTACAGATAAAAACAAAGATTGGTTTGCTGTAATTAAAACAAACATTTAAACAACAATTTAATTATATTTGTAAAATAAAGATAGATTAGTTTCTATTTTTTTTTGCTCAATTTAAAAAAAGTCGTACTTTAGACCTCTGTAAATTAAACAACAAATAAAAAAACGAATGGCAAGACCTAGACAGATTAAAAACGACATATTATCTTTAAGAGAGCAGGGTAATACTTATAATCAAATTGTAAGTATTTTAAAATGTTCTAAATCTACTGTAAATTATCATTGTAAACGATATGACCTTACCGATATTGGCTTTAAGAATATTAAAATAGACGATGATACCGCACAAAGAATATTTGATTTCTGTAAAGAAAACTCTATTTCAGAAGCCATGAATCACTTTAAGGTTTCAAAATCCACAATAAAGAAATATAAAAAACCACCAATCGAGTGAAAGGTGGTTTTAAGTGTGTAATTAAACTCCAACATATCGAATGGAAACATGAAGATGTTGGAATCACAAATCTAATTAAATTTTTTACTAATCTATAATATTAATAGGTAAAATGCCTAAAAAAGCCAAAAATAACGGATTAATTCTTTTTTACAAGTGTGCAAAAGCTGTAAAAAAAGAGTTTGAAAAGCAGGGCAGACCTGAAAAATGGAACGAAATTCAAAAATGGACTTCGGCTAATGTATATCCTAAATTTAAAGGTCAAGACCCAAACAAGGTTACTATTAGTACTATTAATAATGAAATAAAGGTTTCTTTAGGTATTGTTAAAGCTGTTAAAAAAAGCCCATGTTTTAATGTTTCTGATGTTAATAAATCAGATTTTGATTCAGAGGTTTGGTTTGAAATTGTCAATAAGATTGAAGGATTACCTAATAACGTACAGGTTCAAATAAATGCCAACACAAATGGATTTAATTTAGGTCAAACTTCTATTCAACAAAGAGGTTTGATGAATATTGAAATGGAAATAAATCCAATTATTGAAAATATCAGAGAGAATCAAGATAATAAAAGTGGCGTTATCTTTGTTGGTTCAAGGAAAAGAGTTCCAAACTCTAAAGATAATAGTAATTGTTCTTTTTATTTATTATTTGAATTAACAGCAGACCCTGACCTTAGCCCATCTGATGATATGGGAGTTCCTAAAGTAAGTGGGGATAAAGATGTTGAAAGAATACCTCGTCTTAAAAAAGCACAAGCAAAAGCAACCAAAACAAAGAGAGCAAAACTTAAAGATTCTAAAAAGAAATTAAGACCAACTAAAGTCAAGCCTAAGCCTGTTAAATCAAAAAAGAAACAAAAAAAAACCTCTACTCCACTTGCTGATAAAAATAAAGCTAAAGAGATTTTGTTAGAAGAATTTAAGTTAGGATTAAAAACTAAAGAAGAATACAGAAAAGAAGTTAAAAAGATTGAAAATATGTTTAAAGAAGGTGGGGAGGTTTAATAAAATGTTATATTTTTGTCGCCCTTAAATAATCGACAAAATAAACATTATGCAATCCAATCTAAACTCAAACGTTCAATTAAATACATTACGAGAAAATTTTAATTCCAAAACATCAAAATTATCTATTTTAGGAGTTACTAAAACAGTTATTTGGAATAGCAAAAGGAGGTATCGTAGTATATGAAATAAGTGTAACCAAAAACAGTTACTATAATTAGACACTATGGAAACAGAGCAATATCAAATTACTAAAATGAGGTTTACTAATCCTCAAACTTTAATTGATAGATTGAAGTCAACTAAACAAGATTTTTTACTTAAAAAGTCAAGTGAATCTACACAAATAATTTATGGAGATGTTTTGCATTATTTCCCTCATAGCAAAAATTTTCCTAAAAATTATTTATATATGTTTAAGTCTGTAAATAGTGATGTTTCAAAATGGCTAAAGGGTAGAAGGGCTATTGCATTACCCCCCAAGCATGACGTAAGCACATTTAATGTTGATTACGACTTTGATGATGGGGAAATCATAGGAACTGATTTAAACCACGCTTATTGGAGAATAGCTATGATAAAGGGCATGATAAGTCAGGACACTTACGAAAGAGGTCTTAAATGCCCCTCTAAAGCATTAAGGTTGGCAACTCTTTCAACATTAGGTAGAAAAAAGCATTTTACTAAATTCAATGATGGTTACATGGGCGAAAGACTTTGCATTAATGAAGGAGATGAACAAAAGAGAATGATTTATAAATACATTAGATATTTCTGTTATCAGATGATGTATGAAATAAGTGTAATGTTAGGAGATGATTTTGATTGTTGGAGAACAGACTGCATATATTATAGAAGCACTCCCGAAAATATAAAATTAGTTAGTAATTATTTTGACTCTAAAAATGTTACTTATAAAAATCTTACCTATTAAATTATTTTATTCAATAATTATTATTTTTTAAAATAAATTTTATATTATTTAATAATATTTGTTTTTTAAAATAAATTTTTACTACATTTGCCTTGTGTAATTAAATAATAAAATTAAAATGGAGTTCAAAACTATACCGTTTACTGAACAAGAATTAACGCATAAATACGAGTTATTGAAATTTAACGAGAGGGGCTATCCTATGGCTTTGCTTAGTATTATTGACGATTATTTCTTTCTTAATTCAAAAACAAATTATAAATTTGGGTTAATTAGTATTAACTCAAAAGAATATTCTTGGTTTTTTTATGGTAAAATAGTAGCTAAAAATAGAGTAGATGCTTTACAAACATATAATGCACTACTAAGCTATTGCACTAAAAACAACTTAGGACAGCCTTTTGCATTTAAAGATATATAATGAAAAAAATGACATGGCAGTTATTCTTTGATAGGATTGACGAAAAAGCAACAGACAGCTTACTTGATTTAGCTTTTGAAACCAATAGTGCTGAAACTGTATCATCAGTAGATGAATTATTGAGAGATGATGATTTCATGTACTTCTATAAGGATAGCTTAATATCTCAAAACTTAACTAAAGATTTCTTTTATGAAGATGAAAGTGTAGCAGAGGAATTAACAGATAATTTTTACTCCTATATAAAAAAAAGTAATAATGAAAAAATAAAAAGTCTTTTTGATTCTGTAAATTCAGATGACAAAGAGTTTATTGATGTTTTGATTAGAAAACTTGTTTTTTCTTTAGGAGTTAAAAAGTATTATGAATATAAATATAAAATAAGAATATAAAAAAAGGAGGTGGTAAAAAACCACCCCCCTTATCCAAGAAACTAATTACCCTAATTAGACACAATACAGGGTTAAATCAAATTTATAACGAAATGAATAAATTAGTACAGCATTTTAGAAAAATAACTGCGATAATTCGTTCTGATTGTAATTGTTTACAACATAGACCAACTTTACACCGATTAATTGAAAATTTTTACAAGTTTCACATTAAAGATGAAAGAATAGAAAATGAAAAAGAAGTTGGTATTTTAACTTATACTTTGCACCAAGAACTAAAAGAGAGGTATCATGGATTGGAATAAGCCTAAAATAAAATTTTATAAATATTTTTTCTCTCAAAACAAAAAACCTGTTATAATGGAAGCATTTAGTAGGAGTGAAGCTGATGAGATGCTTGTTCAGTTGAATGAAAAAATTAAAGCTATGGATATGTCAGAACTTGTAGATGTAAGAATTGAAATGCCTATAAAGGGTATGTCAAAAAGGAAAAGATTTGGTAAAACTTATATTTGGGTTGGTAGTGATTACACAACTGATGGTTGGATGGAAGAAACAGAATTTAAAACAAAATAATATGTATAAAATTAGTCAGTCATTTTTAAAAGATTTTTCAGATTACAAAAGTGATTTTGAAACAGTATGTGGATTACAGATAAAAGCTAAGTTTTTTGATGGTGTTGAATTTCCAAGTTCAGAAGCTATGGATTTAGGTAATTACTTTGAATATAAAGCTACGGGATGTTTACCTAGAAATGGTAGAGTACCTGAACCAAGAATAAGTTATAAAGGCAAAAAGAACGAATGTGTTTCTGCACCATTTCAAAGAGCAAATGATAGTGCTGAATTTTATAAAAAAATAATTAAAGAATACGGTATTGAAGTATTAGATGTAGGTACTAAACTAAGTAATGATAAAATGAACGGTATTGCTGATATTTACGCTAAATGGAATGGTAGATATTGCTTTATAGATTTGAAGTATAGTGGTCTAATAGATAACAGATGGGATGAAAGGGGTTGGGAGACCAACAGCTTGTCAGAGAAGCACAAACTGATGATTCAGGGAGTGCAATATACCATACTAGCTAAAGACTGCTTAAAACATGAATATAAAGATTTTGACTTTTATTATTTTATTTTTTCTCAACAAGACCCTAATTATGTAAAAATAATACACCAAGTGATTGATGTAGATACATTAGACATACATAAGAAAAATGTAGATTTTGTTTATAATCAAATAAACTCATATCCTTTAGATAGAATATTCAAGCCTAAGCCTACTTTAAAAAGCTGTGCTAAATGTCCTTTATTTGATGATTGTGATTATTCTACAAGTATGCCATTAATAGAAAAAGTATATTATTAATGTTATCAAGAAAAAATCCTTTTGAAAAAGTAAGTTCTAAAATTTATAGATATGAAATTAGTTTAATTGAGTTAGACAATGAAATCAAAAGATATAAAGACTTTTTGAATTGTGAAAAATTATCTAAAACAAAAATAAAAAAAATAGAACAAGAAATTGAACGTATAAATATTACGAAACAGAGGAAGTCAGAAAACATTTCAGACTTTTTAAGATTAGACTATACATCAATTAAATAAAAATAATTAACACTAAGTGTTAACTAAAACCAAGAAACATGAATCAACTTATTACAAATTTTCAAACTAAAATAGAGCAGTACGAAAAAGAAAACTTCAAAGAACTTTTGCACAATAGTCATATAAGTCCATCTAAGTTTAAGCAAATAATGATTAGTCAATTAAAAAAAAGCAGAGGGCTTCAAGAAGCGTTTACTAAAAACCCTGCATCTCTATTTGCATCAATTCTTCATTGTGCCGAGTTAGGACTTAATCCAAGTCAGGAAGTAGGGGAATTTTACTTTATACCGTTTAAAGGTAACATAACACCGATATTAGGTTATAAGGGCTTGATTACTCTTTTATATAGAAGTAATAAAATAAAAAAAATATGGGCAGAATGTGTTTTTGAAGGAGATGACTTTGAGTATGAATTAGGTCTTGAACCTAAATTAACTCATATACCTAGCGAAAAAGCAGTTAAGAAGGGGCAAAACATAAAATTTATTTATGTTTGTGCAAAACTAGATGATAATGATACTATATTTAAAGTGTTGAATAGAACTGAAATTGTAGATATAATAAAACTTCAAAAAACTCCAAATCATTTATATTTTAATGATTCAAAAGACCCTCAACATTGGATGTTAAAGAAAATGGTATTAAAGCAATTAAGCAAAACATTACCAAAGGAAGATTTAACACTTCAAAAAGCCATTTCTTATGATGATAATTTAGAAAGTGGTGGGTATATAGTTGTAGATGAAACAGACAATTTAAACCTTATAAAAGGAAAAGTTATCGGTAAAAAACCTCTTTATGACAATTTAACCAAAGATTTAGATATTGACGACGAATATATTAAGGTTAATTAAAATATCTTAATTGGCTTTGACCTGTTTGATTTGAATTTTCTTGAATTGTCCAATAGCCATTGTTTGTTAAATTAAAAACAATCCCTACTAAAGAATAGTTTGTATTAGCAGGTACAGTAAAATTCGCAGTTTCACTTACTGATATTAAATTTGTGTATGAAGGTATGTTGCATTGAATAATTGTGCCTCCCTTATATACATAATAGAATCTTCCACCTAAATCTGAAACAATAGTTTGTATTTTTTGACCCGAAGTTGTGGTTGTAATAAACGCACTATCAGATAATGAAGTTTGACTTGTTGATGGGTCAACTAAACTAAATGGGTCTAATTTATAAGAAAAAAGAGTGTTATTTATTTGACCTGATAATAAATATTCTCCTGTTGGAGACCAAGCATAATTTGAAGTATTTGAAATACCTGAATTAACAGTTACTTGTGTTAAAGTAGTTAAATCCCAAGCTGTTGACATATTCCATTGATTAAATACACTAACACTATCATCCTCAATATGTATTACGCTATCGCCATTTGGTGCGAAAGTAACTCCTTGTGTAGTTCCTCCAATTAATTGACCTGATTGGTCTGATGTTCCACTAACACTTAATAAATTAAATGGTATTAAAATAGGGTATCTATATATTCTTCCTGTTATTCTATTAAATAAAAATAAATAAAGTCCATTATTGGACATAAAAGGCGATTGAATTTCTGCACCTGTAAAATTGTCAAAAGTTTTATCCCCTGTTAATCCGACTTGTGTTGATTGAGTAGCTAAGTTTGGCTCTACTGCACCTATTGAGGTAAAGGGTACAACTGCTGTTATTTTACCATTAGATAAAGTCGATACGGAATCATTAGCAGTAACATTTGGTTCAGATATTAGGCTATCATTATCATTTACCAAAGCCCCATTAGTGGTTTTATATAGCTGTGTTCCTGCTTCAAAAGTAGATGTTTGAGAAATATAAACATTCTTAGTAACAGGGCTTGTAAACAAATTAAATAATTGTTTTATATAACCTAAAGTATATTTTCCGATAGCAGTATCAGGATTAGTGTCTGAAAATCTAAATGTTACAATTTGCGGAATTAAATTTCCTATTTGCAATGTTAAATTTGCTGTTTCAACAGAGTTATCGGTTAGAGTAGTTGCGTAAACAATATTTCCTGAATAAGTAAAAACCCCTTTATTCATTAAATTTAAGGCATTTACTACACCTACTATACTTGCTGTTAACAAAGGTTGTTCAGTAGATACAGTTGTTCCAAGAACTACTGTTGAGCCTGTATAGGTTTCCCCTGACAAATCCCATTGAACTACCACATTGTTATTTGAATTTGAATAAGTAGATGCTGTACCTCCAAGTAAACCTATTCTTTGTGGTTGGTCTGTATTATTTACTAATTTTAGCGAAATGCTTTCTCCGTATGACATATTTATTTTTTTAAGGATTCCAACCGCATGGAGGCACGATACAAGGTGTGCCATCTTTGTTTTTAGGAAATTTAATAGAATTAAGAAGTTCTTTTTCATGTTCTTTAAGTGCATTTGATTTTGAATTTTCAATAGCATCTAATTGGTCTTGATAAAACTTTGGATAAGGTTTTCCCCAAGTCCAACCCATAGGGTTTTTCATAACCTCTGATTTTATTTTAGCTTTTTTACCAATAGCTTCTGCCATTTCGTTTGAAAGACTTTTATACGCATTTATTTTATCTAACTCCTTTAGTCTTTTTTGTTCTTCTTTTTTATTCTTAGCATAATCTTCATAATAAAATATGTAAAATGCTAAAGCACCTGCACCTAATATATAGAAAATTACTGTTTTTGTTTTACTATTCATTTTACTTTTTCTTTGATAATATCAAGTAAGTTGCTATACTTAAAGATATTATTAATCCCCAATTCTTTAATTGCGGAGATATGAATTTTTTTTCTTTTATAAAGTTTACAAAATGTTCGCAATTATTTGAAAACACATTATATTTTTCTTTCTTTAATTTCTCTAAAACCTGTCTAATCTCTGATTCATCAATATTAGATTTAACAACTGAAATTATCTCCTTACCTTTAATATAATCTTTTAGTTTCTCTCTTAATAAGTTACCGCCTAATTTATTTTTTCTATCAGGTTGAAAATGATAAATATACATTTCATCTTCATCCTTTACAGTAACCCCATAATGATATAAAAAAGGTAACAAATCAGCTTTAACCTTGACTAAATCACCCGTTTTAAGGTTTTTAATAACGGTCTTTTTCGTTATAGCCTTCAGGTACTCCTGCTTGTTCATAGTTAAAGTCGATATTTATTTTGTCATCATATTCTTGAAAAAAGTCGTATGTTTTTAAAAATTCCTCGTTAAATCCTTTTTGTTCAGGAAGCAAAGAACCATTATCCACAACAGTAGTGTCTAAGTAAAAATAAACACTTTCATTTGCTTGTAGTGTATATCCTATTTCTGTTTGACCATCTAAAATATAAGAGCCATCTTTTTTTGAAAAATCTATTGAAACAGCAGGTTGAAAACTAAATGGGTCAACAGTTGGAATATTTTTATCATTTTGAATATCTCCATTAGAATCATACTTTTGAAATGTAATTGGTTCTAATATTTGAGATACATCGTTAGTTTTTAAATAAATACTATTGATTAAGTAATTGTGTGAACCCGCTATTGATTCTTGAATCGTATTATATAGAGTATCATCCTCACTCTCTATTAGAACCACGCCATTTGGATAGCTAGTTGATGTAGGTGTGTATGTAGCCATATTTTATTGTTCTTTAGCAACAGTTTTTCCTTTTCTATTTCTTGCACAAAGTTTTCCGTTACTCATTGTATATACTTTTATATTGGTTTCATTTAAGAGCATACGGTTAAGTTTATCTAATTCTTTTTTATTTTCCCCACTACTAATTGCTTCTCTCATAGCTTGTAAACCAACAGTACCATCGTGCTGTTCTTTTGCTAATTTAGAATCAACTGTTTTGGGTGCGGATAATTTATCAGAGTTCTTGCGTTTACCTCTTGCACTATCTATGATATTATTCTTAGGTTTTGCAATCCATAATACCGCAAGTGCTACACCTACAACTATTAATAGTTTTTTAGTTTGATTATCCATTATTTTTTACGTTTTTTTGCCATAAAAATAACAACAGCAAGAACAAGCGTACTAACGCTTACCAATACTATTGATTTATATTTATCTTTCTCTAAACCTTTTATTAAAGCCTCGTTTTTTTCAATGGCTAAAATTTGAAAAATAATACGTTGCTTTTCAATATTGGTTTGAGCATCTGCGTATTTTTTTGCGATTGCCTCTTGGCTATCAAGAGACATTTTAGCAAGTGCTTTTTCAAGTTCACGTTGTTTTTTAGCATCAGACTTTTGAAAAGCAATCCCTATCCCTGTCGTAACTAAACTTGTAATTAAACTCGTTGGGTCAAAACCTTTTGATGCTGTTGCACCGCCTCCTGTACCTCCTAATAACTCAACGTATTCCATTATTCGCTTAATAAAAGGTTAGTACCATATATTATAGATATTCCTAAACCAATAGCTATTAAATAAATATATACATTTTTTTGTCGTGCTGTGGATTCTCCTTGTAGCGATGTTCTATAAGCAAGTAATGTATTTGCTAATATTTCCGTTCTTGCTGTTTCTCCTTGAACTCTTAATTGTTCTTCTGCAAGAAGTTTATTATTTTCTATATTGGCAACAGCAATTCTAGTCTGTAAAGCCCTCATTTTACGAGCCTGTGAAGAACCTAAAATACCCGAAACTATTGAACCTACAATAGCTATTGTCGCCATGACAACTACATTGCTATATTCTCCTGTTTGTATTAAACTATCGAATGAATCTGCGAACTTTTTATTAGCATCTATGTAGATTGCTTTAAAAGTTTTTTCTGTTATTTCGTCTAAAGTGGGTTTATTAGATACACGATACCCGTTATCGTTGAGAATCCTCACAACAATATCGGGATGGTCGTAAATCGCTTTTTGTATTACTTGGTCTGCTGAACTACTCTGTTTCATTTTTTTCCACATCTTTAATTTCCCCTGTGGATAAGTCATAACTTTTGTTTTGACCGTAAGAGTTGTCTAATTGCTGTAAATATTCTCTTTGTTCTAATTGAGTTTTTTCAGACTGTAAGCCTAACATTTCCCAAGCCTCATCAAATTCAGTATTTAATCTTTTAATCTGAATTTCTTTTTGCAAACACAAAGAAGCCCTTTTGTTATTAACCTCATTGGTTGCACCAACAAGTCCTTTTAACTTTTCGAGTTCTTCTGTCGTGATTTTAGCTGTCTCTTGAATCTTTTTTGTCATAATATATTAATTTTTATAAATCTAAAACAAATTTAACTAATTATTTGATTTTATAGCGTTATAAAGTAATTTATAATCAAAAATTTCACTTAAATCATCATAAGGACATCTTTCTATGGGTTCTACAAGCTGAAATTCTTTATAATTACTATGATTATTGTCTATTTTTTTTGTATGAGTGTTTGCTTTTATATTAATATTTGAGTTATATCCAAACATTTCAGGATTAGTAGCAGACCATAAAACTATTGCTTTTTTACTCATAGCTTTAGACAGGTGCTGAACAAAAGAATCAATACAAACAACTCTTTCTGATATACTTAATAAATAAGCAATACTCCTGTAACCATCTAATGCGTGTTTGGTGTCTGAATAAGTTATTTGGTCTTTTCTTTTAACGTGTACTATCTCATAGTCTTTCTTAAAGTCATTTATTAATTTTGAAACAATGTTTTCAGGCATATCTCTTGCCCAATTATAATACATAGTTTGATTAGAAGCACCTCCGTTAGTTTGTATTGTCAAAATAGGTTTATTACTTTTATAAGCTGTGTTATAAAATTGCTTCTCTACTTTTGATAAGTAAAATTCAGGCTTTTCCTTTTTATATTTAAGACCGCATAATTCAAACCAAATATTAATTAAATGACTTTCATCGTTTTGAAATTGATTTGTTAAATAAGGGTCAATTATGAAAAACTTTGAATCATTGTTTTTTATATATTTTTCATATATGCCATTTTGTTCATTATGTCTTATTGACTTATTTACGGTTGGATTATTTAGGTAAACATCAGGATAACCACTAACAACAATTAGATAAGAATTAGGGTATTTTTTTTTAATACCCCTTGTAAGTGCTGTTGATAAAATACATTTACCAAGACCTCCTTGAATGTTTAATATAATATTCATTGTCTAATTTTAAAGTTATATTTAGTTTCTTGTTTAAAACAAATATATGCCAATTTTATTATTTTCTGACAGTTTTTTGTTGCCAATTAGAAGGTGTCAAATTAGAAGTTTTTAAATTTTGTCTTTTTTCAAGTTTTAACTCAAAGTCGCTTAAAACCTCCGCTTCAACTACTTGTGAATCTAAAGTTGATTTAACCCACTTAATAACATCTGTTTTTTTAAGTTTATCAAATTGTATAAATTTCTTATCCGATGTGTCGTATTGAAAATTTAAAAATATTTTTCTACTAGATGAGATGAAGTTAATGGTATCTACTATTTTATACTCCGCATCTACCTTAACCACTCCACCACTATCAATGTTTGATTCAATATTTAATATATCCCATTCTTTTATCATCTCTTTGTTCTTTCTAAAAATGTAATTCTATCTTCTAATAATTTTATTTTGTCGTTTAAATCTTTAACTGAATTAATTAAGGCAAATGTCAATGCGTGTGCATCCAAACCGTATAAATCTGTTTCCTCTCTATCACTTTCATTTAACTTACCTTTATAAGTATTTACAGTTTCAGGGAATACTTTAACAATTTCCTGTGCAATAACTCCAACATTTCCTGTGATTGCACTATTAGTTTCTCCTTTTCCGTTATAATCAAAAGTTTTGGTATTTACCTGTAATATTTCATTTAATCCCTTGCCATAAGACTTTATATTATCCTTAACTCTTTCATCTGATATTGTAATCCAAGTAGAACTTGATGGTTTCGCTGCGGAATTTGAACTTAATTGAAGTTGGTAAGAAGGACTTGTTACGCAAAGACCTACTCTACCACAAGTATCAACATTTAAAGCATTAGCCCTTGCCCCATCTGACGTACCTTTTCCAACAGCAAATAAATGAACTCTACCTGATGTTGAATATATGTTATACTGACCAACTACAAATTGATTGCTTCCATAAGCAAGAGTGCTTGATGTAGGCGTTGTAGTTCCTAATCCAAAAGCATATTGTTGACTCCCTTTTGAAGCAGTTACACCACAACCAATAGCAATTCCTGATGTTGAAAAGTTATCTGAACAATTACCTCCCGTTAAACTCATTGCCGAATTTCCATCAGCTTCATTACAATAACCAAACATTATAGCACCACCTTGTGTTTCAGAATCTGTATATGTATCTTGACAAAAACAGTTTGAACCACCTACGACTAAACTATTACCACCCCTAACTACTCTATTACCTGCACCAAAAACAGCATTACCACCAACAACACAACTAGAGATGTTGCATAGAGTATTACCAAATCCTGAAACAAAACTATAAGAGCTAAGATTAGAGTTTTGTTGACCAAATGTTGCACTATATATACCATTAGTAATACTAGCTGATGCAAAAACAAATGAACCTAATTGACAAGAAAAAGAAGCCCCACCACCTGCAAAGGAACTATTACCAACAGCACAACTATCATATCCGATTGCAAATGATTGATTTCCACTAGGTCGATTGCAGTAACCCGATGCAAAAGCATCTTGTCCTGATGTGCAGTTTAACTGACCACCTGCTATAAAGTTATTTGCACCACTTGAAATATTTACAGAGCCAAATACTGCCGATGCACCTCCTAAAACTTGATTACAATAACCAAATCCAATAGATTGAGATGCTGTAACGCAAGTTAAATTACCACCTGTCATCGAGTTTGTTCCTGCTGTTACGGAATTATCCGTACCACCAACTTTCAATGTTTTATTTACAATAGAAACGTTATCGCAAAATTCAATTCCTGCACTTCCTATTTCTATAAGATTATCTGCATAACTAAATACACCATCTTGTGTATCGTAATTTGATAGTACATTTCCATTTGAACTTTTGACAGAAACATTGTCAAAATCAGCACCGTTCATTACAATACAGTTCTTTAGATTTATTTGTCCACAAACACTTAAATCTGCACCATCATAAGTCAGATTAGATTCTGCTGTCATGGTGTCTGTACCCGTTGCTGTAACTACTCTATTGTTAGCACCGTTAGTCATAAAATCAGAAACATCAACAGATATTGCATTTGCTGTAACATCTATTCCTGTTCCTGCACCTACGTTTACAGTTACCGTTCCACTCGTACCGCCTCCTGTGAGTCCATTTCCTGCTGTTACACCTGTAATATCTCCTGTGCAAGAAGTGAATCCTGAATCGTTATTAAATCCTGAAAGATTTATATTTCCTTTTGTAAGTTTTCTTTGAGCGTTTGAAGTATCAATGACAGCAAAGAAATCTCCATCTGCATTTGTTGTAGATGTTGTTAGTTCACTTAAATCAACATCAATAGCATTTGCAGTAACATCAATTAAAGCACCTGCACCAACGTTTAATGTTACCGTTCCTGTTGTACCACCACC
>TARA_R110000851_G_scaffold39966_6_pt1 | contig 17188 bp, 13 predicted proteins | sample TARA_R110000851 | Tara Oceans TARA_R110000851 (sample SAMEA4397627) | marine metagenome | biome: Polar Biome; feature: [DCM] deep chlorophyll maximum layer (ENVO:01000326); material: water (ENVO:00002006), including particulate matter (ENVO:01000060) such as... | depth 17 m
CAAACGTAAGAACTGCAAATGTAACAGCAAAATCAGTAAGTTATACTGCAATAGGTAAATAATGTCAAAAATTCTACCTGAATTTAAACAAAATTTAATACAAGATATTTTAGAAAGTGTTGAAGCAAATGTTTCACACTATTATGCTTTTGCTTCTCACCCAGTAGAATATTCTAATGGTATACCAACATCAGTTGATAGTGATTATGATACCTCTTTCATAAATTCTTGGTTAATGTTATTTGGAAAACAACTTTCAAATACAGATATAGTACCAGTTATTAAAAATAATGCTTGGTCTACAAATACTGCTTATGAAAGATATGATAATACTTCAAATGCATTATTTACAAATACAAAATATTATGCTATTACTCCACCAGAAGTTCCTGGTGGTTATTATCATATTTACAAATGTATTGATAATGCGAATAATGCAAATTCTACTGTGAATCCAAGTTCTATTTCTACTCCCACACAATCAACATCTTTTCAAACTTCCGATAGTTATGTGTGGAGATATATCTCATCTATATCAACAACAAATTATGATAGATTTGCAACAGCAGATTATGTTCCCCTATATTCTAATTCAAGTATAGTTAGTGCTGCTGGTAATAATGCTGGTGTAGAAGTTATCGTAATTGCAAATAATGGTGTTGGATATGATAGACATTCAAACGGAACAGTCCAAGCAGTTATTAATACTTCAACAATTCAGGTTCAATCTAATACTATTGGTGATAGTTTTCATTATGATGATAATGGAATATATTTGTTAAACAACACAGTCTCCACATCTCAATTATTAAAAGTAGATACTTTTACATCCAATGCTACAGGTAAATTTGTAAGATTTACCACAAGTGCAAACACGGATAACATAACCCCAGGTGTAACTTTATATTCTATTGCTCCTGATATTGTTATTGAAACTGATGGTGATATAGGACCAACAGCATACTGTAATATTAATGCTTCCTCAAATTCTATTCATAGTATTACAGTCTTAACCAAAGGGTCTTTTGTTTCTTGGGCAAATGTTTCAATAGACAGCCCTTCTGGAACTGGAGCAAATCTATATACAATTATAAATCCTCCTGGTGGTCACGGTTCAAGTGCAGAGAACGAACTAAATGTTCAAGGATTGGGAATTAATTTTAAATTCTCAAACAATGAATCGAATACAATAATAACATCCAATACCCTTTATAATAAGATAGGTATCGCAAAAGGTGTATATTATATGAATTCTGATTTCACAAAGGGTAATGTATATACTACAAGCACATTTGATCAAGTATTAAAAGCAAATGTAACTCCTGCACATACTTTTGTGAAGGGAGAAAAAATCAAAGGTGCTAATAGTAAAGCAGTTGGATATGTTGTTTTTTCTAACTCTACACAAGTTTATGTTGCAGGTGATAAAGATTTTCAACAAGGAGAATCTGTCACAAATGCAGCCGGAAGTAACACAACAACCATTCAGACAATAAATGAAACTGGCGATATTTATTACAAAGATTTAGTTCCTTTTTATACGCAAAGTATAAATAATGTAAATCGTTCAAATAATCAAAATGAAGCATATAAGCTGATTATTAAGTTATAATAGGAAAAAATAAGTATGTCATCTTTAAAAACTAATTTTAATGTTTCACCATATTTTGATGATTATGATGAAGATAAAGATTTTTATAAAATCATATTTAGACCTGCTGTTGCTGTTCAAGCAAGAGAACTAACACAGCTACAGACAATTATACAAAAACAAATTGAACGATTTGGGAATAATGTATTTAAAGATGGTACTATAGTTGATGGTGTTGCAATATTTTATTATCCAAACCTATCTTATATTTCTATTGAGGATAAAATATATTTTGCAAACAGTGTAGAATCCACGGTTCGACCTACTGATTTAAACGTTTATTCATCAGATCCACAAACATATGTTGTTACAAATTCAACAGATTCAAATAATGCTGTTAGAGCAAATATTAAATTAGCAAAAGATGGACTTAAAGCATCAGCACCAAATACTAATAGACTCTATCTTGATTATGTGACATTTGGTACAGATTCATCTAACAATAAAGTATCTGCATTTTTGCCTGGAGACAATCTTTATATATATTCTGAAAATCAAAATGAATTTGGAACTCTAGACTCTAATAATTTATTATATACAGTAAATTCCATTGCTACAAATAGTAGTTTTACTTCTAATGGCCAATCTTATTGTATGGGTGTTTCAGATGGTATAATTTTTCAAAAAGGATTCTTTTCAAAAGTTGGCCCTCAGGTTATCACAGTTAATGAGTTTTCTACGAATGCTACTGGATATGTTGTTGGGTTTGAAACATCGGAAAATATTGTTAATGACCAAGAAGATTTATCATTAACAGATAATGCACTTGGCTACCCTAATGAAAATGCTCCTGGTGCTTATAGATTAAAACTAAATCCAGTTCTAGTTTCAAAATTAAAAACCGATACATCAAATACTAATTTCTTTTCTATTGTTGAATTTGATTCAAATGAACCAACACAACAAACAGATACTACTGAATATAATGCTATTCAAAAAGAATTAGCAAAAAGAACATATGAAGAATCTGGCGACTATTATATAAAACCATTTACAGCAGAAACTAGAGATAATACTGCAAATACACAATCATTCTTTTATGAGATGTCTTCTGGTATTTCTTATGTTCGTGGTAACAGAATAGAAAAAGTAGGATCTGTTAATGTTGAAGCGTCTAGAGGGATATCAACCAATTTTGCAGAAAATCAAATAGTAACTGCAAATTACGGAAACTATGTTATCTGTGATGAATATGTTGGTATTTTTGATACCGAGCAGCTTTTAGAAATCACATTATATGATTCTGCACAAAATTCAATTTCAGAATATGAAGGAACTACATCAACGCCTTCTGGTATTTCCGTTGGTAAGGCAAACGTGCGAGCAGTTTCCTTTAATGAAGGCACTAAAGGAACACCTACAGCAAAATATTATATATATTTGTTCAACATTCGAATGAATTCAGGGAAAAGCTTTTCCTCAGATGTAAAAAGTTTATATATGTCTGGTACTTTTGGTTCAGCAAAAGCAGATATTGTATTGGAAGCGGGTGTTGCGCAATTAAAAGACTCCACGAAAAAATCCAGTATATTTGATAGTGGATTAACAGCAATAAAAAGATTAACAAATAATACTGGAATCGGTGATACTAATTATACATATACTCAGATTAAATCTGGAACAATAAACAGTGCTGGTATATTAACAATTTCATTAGATACTCCAGCAACCGGGGCATCTACAGAAAGATTAAATCAATCATCCGGCTCTATATTATCAGGATCGCTATTAAATGGTTATGATGTAATTTTATCTGCAAACGCATATTCTGCTAATTTATCTGGTAATGTTGCTATAACTGCTGGAACTACTACTATATCTGGTAATGGTACAGATTTTACAAATGAAGTAGTGTCCAATTCAAATATCAGAATATATGCGAATTCATCTCAAAGTTACGTGAGAAGAGTAGTGTCTGTGGGAAATAGTTCAGTTTTAACTATTGATACTGCATTACCTGATTCTAATACAGCAAGTAAGTTTGGTAAATATTTTGTTACAGGAACTCCTTTACCTTTAGCTAATGTTACTATAAACTCTAATACTTCATTTTCAGCTAATTTAGGATTAACTCTAGATACCGGAAGTCAAACTGTCTACTGTTCATATCCAGTGAATAGAAATCAAGCAAGTCCAATATCAAAAATTATAAACAAAAATACGTTTGTTAAGATAGATTGCTCTAATAGCGTAGCAACCAGCGTTGGTCCTTGGGATCTTGGGTTCTCAGACGTTCATAAAATTAGACACATTTATGTAGGCACAACATATGCTAACACAAATCCTGATAGACTAACTTGGTTCAATCTAGATGGTGGTAGTAGAGAAGATGCATTAGAACATTCAAGAATATTTATTAAACCAGAATATACATCAAAAATATCAGGATCTACTAAATTCTTAATAGAATTGGATCATTTTACTGCTAATACCTCATCTTCTGTTGGATTTTTCTCTGTGGAATCATATCCAATTGATGATATAAATTCTAATAATGCAGATGCTATTCAGACAATCGAATTAACACAGCATAATGGTTCGGAAATAAGAAACTTTATAGATTTTAGAGCAATAAAATCAAACACTGCTGTTTCTTCTTCTACAGAAGGGTCGGCTACTGTTAATCCAGGATTAAATACAAATAATTATGTAATACCTGCATCTGGTCAACATATGGTTGTCCCTGATAGCAATTTTGTAGCAGATTTTGAATATTATTTGCCTAGAATAGATATTATTACTATTAATCCTACTGGGAATTTTATCGTAAATCAAGGTGTTCCATCAGAAAACCCACAATCTCCATTTATAGAAAACGATCAAGTATTACTCAAAGAAACTTTTGTTCCACCGTATCCTTCTGCTACAAGAAGAGAATATGAAACTTATAAATCATCACAAGAAATAAAAATATTTGATAGATATAATCGTAGATATACGATGAAAGATATTGGTGCTATTGACAGAAGACTTAAAAGACTTGAGTATTATACAGTTTTAAATGCACTAGAGCAAAAATCAAGAGATTTGACAATATCTGATGCCAATGGCCTTAATAGATTTAAAAATGGTATATTTGCAGATCCATTTAATTCTCATAATATAGGTAATGTTTCAGATTTCGAATATAAAATTGCTATTGATAAAGATCAATCGGTAGCAAGACCTTTCTTTAATAAACACGCTATAGATTTTCAATTTACACCAAATACATCATCGGATTCTGTAAAATCATCTAATGTTAAAAGAAGAGGACCATTAGTTTTATTAGATTATGAAGATGAAAAATATATATCACAAGAATTTTCAACAAAATACAGAGTTTGTACAGAATCTGCTTGGCAATGGAACGGTTTGTTGGAACTATATCCAAATTATGATTATTTTCAAGATGAATCGTTGGTTCCAAACGTAAATGTCGATATCGATTTATCAACACCTTGGGAGCAATTTGCTGCTTCTCCATTTGGTACAATTTTTGGTGATTGGAGAAATATTAGTTCCACTAGCGGACCACAGAGACTCGGACGACAGATTAATGGCTCACTAGTTCAAGTCACCACTACAACTAACACACTCCAAGAACAAATCATAAATCAATTATCAGTAAATACATTAACAGAAAATATAGATTTGGGTTCATATGTAAGAGATGTTTCACTAAATCCATATATGAGATCTAGAGTTGTTGCATTTATAGCAAGCGGTATGAAGCCTAGAACTAATATACACGCATTTTTTGATGGTGTTAATGTTGATGAGCATGTTGCGCCGGGTACGCTTTCTGGTTTGACCGAACCACAAGAAGGACTTGAAGACAGAGTAGTAAATCAAAATGGTAATTATGGCACCCAACTAGTAGCAGATGAAAATGGAAATATTAACGGCCTGTTTATAATTCCGCCACAAACATTTAGAAATGGCGAAAGAATATTTGAATTAAATAATGTTAGGAGTATAACAGAAGGGGCTGATGCTAGAACCACTATAGCATTCACTAATTATATGGCAGAAGCAGTTTCTGTTACAACAGGCTCTACTACACTTCTAATTAAACAGCCCCAGATAGCTACATTATCTACATCACAGAGAAGAGTTTTAACATCAACACAAACAACAATTATAGATGATCCACTTGCTGGTACTGATGGGAATGATCCAATAGCACAATCATTTACCATTGAAAATTTACCAGCAGAAATATCTGGAATTTATTTAAATAGCGTTGGAGTATACTTCAGACATAAAGATAGAACATTAGGATGTACTATTCGCATTTGTGAAATGGAAAATAATATGCCAGACCAATCTAGAATTATTGGTCAGGCACATCTAACAGAATCTGAAATATCTCAATCTAGGGGTCCAACTTTTGGAGAACCTTTAGTAGAAACACGTTTTGAATTAGATTTTCCAGTTTATCTAATGAGTAATAAAGATTATGCATTCATAGTTGAACCAGATGGAGGTAGTCCGAATTTTGCAATATGGACTTGTGAAACAGGAGATGTTGATATAACAACAGATCAACAAGTTTTTTCAAATCCATATACTGGAATTATGTTTATTTCTGCGAATAGAAAAACTTGGACTGCTATTCAAAAAGAAGATATAACATTCAATCTTTATAGATCAAAATTCACACAACTAAATGGTAATGCTATATTTAAAAATGAAGACGACGAATATCTTTCATTAGATGGATTTACTAGAGCTAATACATCATTAGGATTGAAAGTTGGTGATGTTGTTCTTACTGTAAACGGATCTATATCAACACAAAATACTCTTAATATAGTATCAAATACATTAGCGAATTCGGTTTCTGGTAGAATTCAATACATTGATGAAGCAGATGGCGAGCTTTGGATAGATTCTTCTACTGCAAATACCACATCTTATTTTTCCAACACTACCAATCCAATTGTAGCAGTATATAGAATTAATACAAGTAACACTTTACAATACCATTCCTCTATTACTGAATCGACACTAATAGCATATTCTAATGTAACAAGTGTTGATAACTTAAAATATCACGCAACTGTTCCTAAATTTGGCACATTGCAACCAGCAAGAACCACTTTATCTTATAACTTCAAGGGAACTTCTAATGCAAATGTTACAGACGCAGCTTATCGAAATGTAGTAAACGAATATGATTATCAATTTATTGATACTGAACGACATGCAATGTCTAAATCGAATGAAATAAATAATTTATCATCAAATAAATCTTCTATTTTTGATATAAATTTACAAAGTCAATCTGATTTAGTTTCTCCTGCTATAAACTTATCTAGAAAATCTTCATTTTTTATTGAAAACTTAATTAATAATGATTATACAGATGAGCATACGAGATATGGTAATGCATTATCAAAATATGTTTCTAAAAAAATAGTTTTGGCAGATGGTCAAGAGTCAGAAGATCTAAAAGTTTATATGACTGCTTATAGACCAGCAGATACTGATATTAAAATATATGCTAAATTATGGAATGATCAAGACTCTCAAGCATTTGAAGATAAAGTATGGACAGAATTACAATATGATAATGGTGGTAGTTTTGTTTATTCATCACCTACAAACACAAATGACTTCATAGAATATGAATTTTCTGTTCCAACTATAAATGCAGTTACATCTGGTGCATTTGCTAATGTGGGCGTCAATATATACAATCCTCTTTCTGGTGGTATATCAATAGAAACTAGTAATACTATTATATCAGCAAAAGAACACAATTTTAATGCTAACACTGAGGTAAATAATTCAAATAATACTATTGATATTACAACTTCAAACACATTTTTTAATACTGGCGATGAGTTAATTTATAATGTTTCTGCTGGTAATACTGCAATAACTGGACTGACTGCAAATAATAAATATTACGTTTCTTTCTCTAATACAACACAAATGGCATTATCTGATTCTAGAACAGGTGCAAATATTAACATAACAGCAACCTCTGTTTCTGAAACAGGTCATTTCTTTACTGGAACATTTTTCACTGAAGATTTTACTGTTGGTGATAGAATTAGAGTAGCATCTGATGATTATTTTGCAGTTAGAACTATAACTAATATTTCCAATAATACTAGTATGACTGTCGATAATGGCTTAGAATCAACTAACACTGCTGCTATATATTATGTATTTGCATCTGGTGGTGGTGATGGTATAGTCGAATATGAAAATTCAGATGGTTCTAGGTTTGTAGGATATAAAGAAATGGCTCTAAAAATAGTATTACTATCTTCTAATGCGATTAGAGTTCCTAAATTGAATGATGTAAGAGGTATTTGTTTACAGGTGTAATATGGAAAAATCAGAAGATAGTTTTATTAGAAGTGATGATAATCATGGTTCTGTGGTAAATACAGACAATAATGCTCTGAAAGCATATAAATTAAAAAAACAGAAAAATAAGGAAATTGACAATTTAAAAGAAGAAGTTAAAGAAATAAAAGACATGTTAGGTTTGATTTTAGAAAAAATAAAATAAATTTTTACTATGGATAATAATATGATTAAAAATGATATTTCAGCATTTTCTATACCTATTAGATATGGCATTTTAGATGTTGGTGATTTAAATAAAAAGTTAATAGAAGATATATTTTTTGAATTGAATACTGAAGGAAACCAAGAAAGAAGTGGGGTGGGAGTCCAACAAACTATATCAGGCTTAGAAAAAAAATATAAAAGTTTTGATATTATTTCTAATAAAATTAAGCAATTTTTACTAGATTTTATGAAATACGTTAAAGTTTATGATGAATTTGATGTAAGAGGATTGTGGGCAAACGTAAATAATGATCCTTTTGCTTTTCATATGCCACACTCACATGGCATAAACAACTCTTGTATCTTTACTGGTATATACTTTCCGACCTCTGGATATTTTGATAATAATGTTTTAGAAGAATATAATAAATCAGTTACTCCTATAATTACATCTAAAACACAGCCCAATCCGGGAGATCTGGTTTTATTAGATCCTAATGAAAATATAAAAACTTCAATATCCACTCAAAAAACTGAAAAATATCCATTTTTTGGAAATCCTATTTGTATTACACCCATCAAAAATAGTATAATTGTGTTCCCGTCATATTTAAATCATATGGTCACTCCTACTAAAAAGGAAAATTTTACTAGGATTAGTATAGCATATAATGTAGGTATTCTATGAAATTATTATCGATCGCATTAGTTAATCACGATACTAATTTTTCATTTTATGACAATGGGGATTTTAAATATCATAAATTAGAACGAACAAAACAAGAAAAAAGATATGTTCTTTATCCTATTACCAGATGGAAAAATGAGGTTGAAAATTTATGGAATATAAAAATTGATGAAATTGATGAAATCATATTCCAATTCGATTCTTATACAATGCTACCAAAACATCTTCAGAAAAGAATATCTAAATCAGATTTTCTACAAAAGTTAGATAATGATGTTTGTGAATATCTTGATGTTAAAAATGCTTGGTTTATAGGACATCATTATTCTCACGCAAAAAGCACTTGGATGTTAGAGGATAAAGAGACTGATGTTCAAATAGTTATTGATGGTCTTGGTGATAATAGACCTTGGACTGTCTATAGAGGCGAAACCGTTGTAGGTATGGGTGATATAAGAAATGGATCAATTGGATGGGGTATGAGAGATGCTGGTAAATTTTTAGGAATAAATGCAATCCATCAAAATGATATAGCAGGCAAATTAATGGGCCTACAATCATATGGTATAATAGATAATGATTTTTTAAATATTCTTTCTGAGTTTACTATAGAAGATGCTAATAAAATTTTCGATAGAAGTTTATGGAAAGAAAGATCTTCTTATAATAATTGGATAAGAACTGTTCATCATAAAATAGGAGATTTACTTGTAGATTTTTTTAAAAAATATGCTAATACTAATGATATTATATCGTATTCTGGTGGTGTAGCACAAAATGTTGTTTGGAATACCAAATTAAAAAAAACTTTTCCAAATATTATAATACCCCCACACTCATCAGACGAAGGAATTAGTTTAGGTGCCATAAAAGTTTTATTTGATTTATATAACATATCTTTTTCAAAAATAAAACATTTCCCATATTGTCAATCCGACATATCACCTCCAAACAAACCAACAGATGAAACTATCAATAGAATAGTAGACTTATTAGTGGACAATAAAACCGTGGGTGTTTATTTTGATAATGGGGAAATAGGACCAAGAGCACTTGGTAATAGATCTATTTTAATGAATCCTAAGATAAAAAATGGTAAAAATAAGATAAATGATATAAAAAATAGAGAATATTATAGACCTTTTGGTGCTGTTATTTTAGAAGAATATTTCGATAAATACTTTAATGGGGTTTCAGACGAATATATGTTATACACTTCAACATTTAAAGAAGACTCTGAAATATATGAATCAATATCACATATAGACAATACTTGTAGAGTACAAATTTGCAAAATTGGTTATATTAAAAATATATTACAAGAATTTAATAAAAGAACCGGATGTCCTATGTTATTGAACACTAGTTTAAATTTGTCTGGAAAGCCAATAGCAGGATATCCACAGGATGCATTTTCGCTATTTCAAAGTTCTAAATTAGACTGTGTTGTTATTGGAGATAAAATATATGAAAATAAATTTTGAATTAGATGAATATAAAATGACAAATAAACAATATATTTCTAAAATAATTTCTGAAGAATGTATAGAATATGCGGATGGGTATTTTTTTGGAAAATTGCCTGGAACTAGATATTCTTCTCAGTATTATCTTTCACGAGCGCTATATAATATAGATTTTTTAAATTGTGTAGCAGAAGAATTTTATAAAAAAATTGAGAAAGAAGTAGGACATTTTGAATTTCAAATTGCAGGGCAAGAATTTTCATCAATTCCTCTTTTAATTTCACTCCCTATTATATTAGAAAAAAAATATGGTATTAAATTAAATTCATTTATGATAAAAAATGAAAGAAAATCATATGGCATACATAATTTTATTGAAGGATGTACTGTAGATTTACCAGTTCTTATTGTTGGAGAAATGTGTAATTCTACTAATACTTTTTTACATTGCCATAATGTATTAAAATATCATAAATTTGATATGCTGCCTTATATTTTTGCAGTTTTAAATAAATATGGTTCTAAATTTTCTAGTGGTAAATTAGAAGATAGATATTTAAAAAAAGATTTTAAACCACTAACAATTTTAAATAGAGATGATTTGAAAACATGATAGATCCTGGAAAAAAAGTAGAGATTAAAGAAACTATACAGAAATTCATAGATGAAAAATGTCTTTTTAGATGTAACCCAGACTTTGAATATGTGCCCAAATATAAAAAGGGGGTTATTCTAGGAAAATCTAAAGACCTCACCTATCAATTTTTTCTTAGGAATCTTTCTCACAATTCTACTATGGTTTACTATACTAGTTTACTTCTGTTAGATGAAATTTTACTATACTATAAATTAAATGAAAAAGAGCCATGTTTTCAATTATGTGGATTAGAATCCGAGTCTTTGCCTTTAATTTCTGCAATTCAACAAAACGCTTTAAAATTTAATATAAATATTAACAGCTTTACAGTTAGAAAAAAAAGAAAATCGTATGGTCTTTTTAATTTTATAGAGGGCATTCCAACAGAAGCACCCGTAATAATAATAGATGATTTAATAAACAGTGGTAGTAGTTGTTTTCACTGTTTAGATATTTGCAAATATGAATTAAATTTAGAGGTCTTAACTGAATTTTATTCAGTAGTAACGCTTGCTGATAATCCATATTGTTTTAAATTTAAAGATGACACATACAATATAAATTCTTTGTTTGTAAAAGAAGATTTCGATATGGAATACAATTCTGATAAATATTGGTTGCCAGGGGACTGTGATAAAAGTATAAATAAAAGACCAGAGTACCAACAAGGAATACTTTTTTAATATCTATTAAAGAGAAAATTAAATGACAATAATAGTAGCAAATACAGCAAATACTAGCACCTTTGACTATTGGCGAAATAGAACAAATGAATTAGCAGATGCTATGACAAATAAAACAGTAACAGTAGATTCAAATACTGCTACTGGGAATGCTGCTATTACAGGAACATTCACATCAAATGTTTTATTCTTAGGAAATACAACTGTTAATACAACAGTTAATAGTTCGTCTGTTACATCAAATGTTTTATTCTTAGGAAATACAACAGTTAATACAACAGTTAATAGTTCGTCTGTCTTTATATCAAACTCTACATCAAACTTAACAATAACAACACCTACAGCCTCACAATATGCAAATGGCAAGTTCTTTTTAAATGCAAATGGATCATTTACTTTAATTGAAGCTCTAACTAAAGGAAGTGTCGAAACTTCAGGAACAACAAATACAGAAATCAACAACTATTTAACAAATACATATGCATCAGCAGAATACTTATTTGCAGTAAAAGACAACAATGCTAATAATTACTATGCTTCTAAAGTATTAGTCACTCACGATGTAGATAATGCATACTTATCTGAATATGCAATAATAGTTTCAAATACCTATGTTGGTTCATTTTTTGCAAATTCAAATACTTCACACGTTAGAGTGAATTTTAATCCAACATCAACAAATACCACTATTAATTTTACAAGAATTGAAGCATAATGGGTATTAAACAAAATCTTGTAATAGACCAAGGCACAACGTTTTCTGCTAATTTGGTTATAAAAGATTCTGCTGGGGATTTGTTAGATTTAACAAATTATACAGCAAATTCTCAAATGAGAAAACATTATACTTCAAATTCATCTACCACATTTACAACTGCTGTAAATACCACATCATCAGTGGTAACTATTTCTCTTACAGCAAATGAAACTAGTAATGTGGTATTTGGTAGATATCTTTATGATTTAGAGATCACTAGTAATACTGGTATTATTACTCGATCGTATGAAGGTCTAGTTACGGTAACTCCAGAAATAACAAAATAAAAAATGAAATTTTATGTTGAAATTGTTTTAAATAAATCAGATTTAGATAATGATTTCATCATAGAAGAAAATGTTTTCTTCTACGACGAAACTGTTGTTATTATTGACAATATCGAATACCAACTAAATCACGGTGATATTGTTATATGTGAAGATGAAAAATATTTCATAAATCCTAATGATACAACTAAAGATTCTTTTAAATATGAAATTGATGATATTTGGAATTTAAAAGAACAAAATCTCCCACCCAAAGATGGTAAAAAATATTTATTGATTGTTCCTGATGCTACTTATTCAGGACAATCTTTATTATTTGTTGAGCATAGTAATAAAATCATTCAAAGAAATGAAAATGATTCAACCAAAATATATAAAAATCCTACAAATGAATATTTTTCAAAAGAAGAGCAAACAGTTGTTTCTTTTGAGGGTGGATCATTAGTTCGGGTTGAAAAAAATCATTCACCTTTAGTTGTAGAAAATAATTTAAAAAATGAAAATTTAATTGAAAATAAAGAATACCACCCTCAAGATATCCCAGGTAAGGACGGAGAACAGGGCCTACAAGGCAATCCTGGTAAAGATGGTATCCAAGGACCACAAGGAGAACCAGGACCACAAGGTGAGCCTGGAGAACCAGGCCCATCTGGATTACAAGGTAAAGATGGCAGTCCCGGCACTAATGGTGAACCGGGTATTGATGGTAAAGATGGAATCCAAGGACCACAAGGCCCACAGGGTATTCCTGGACCAGTAGGTGATCAAGGTGAACCAGGACCACAAGGTGAGTCTGGAGAACCTGGAATTAGTGCAAATAATGAACTAGTTCAGCAAATTCAAATCAAATTTGATAAGTTTCAAGAAAATAATAAAGAATATAGACAAAAATTAAATTCTCAGTTATCAACTATTGGTGGTGGTGGTTCCACACAAATATTAGATAATGATGATGTGATTTATAAACCAATATCATCACTATCAAATAACACTATCTTATTTTATACCAGTACTGATAAAAAATTCAAAACACTTACACTCCAACAAGCAGTTACGGATTCTGGTATTTCTATAGGTGGGGGAGGTGGAATATCATTAACTAATTTAAGTGTATCAAAAAATTCAGTTGGAACAGCAAATCTTAGTTATAATAATACTTCTGGGGTATTTACATATACCCCACCAGATTTATCAACATATTTAACAACTGTAGCATTTGTAGATTTAACTAACAAACCAACAACAATTTCCGGTTATGGTATTACAGATGCTTTTGATGGTGACTATAACAATTTATCTAACCGACCGACAATACCCAGTGTTCTGGATTCTGTTACCAATACATCTATTACAATCGCAAGTTCTGCAAACTCAGTAAAAACTGCATATGATAGTGCTATTGGTGCAAATACAAGAGCTGCTTCAGCACAAACGGAAGCATCGAGTGCATACTCTAATGCAGTTTCTTATGTTGATACCGAATTAGTAGATTATCAAACAGAAGCAGGATTAGCATCTAATGTTGCTATTTTGGCTGCTAATTCTGCAACATATCTTGGTGGCAATACTGTAGGTGATTTAAGATCTTATTCTGATACAATATCTGATACTGCATATTCTAATGCTGTTGCTTTAATAGATCCAACTATTTCAATTACTACAACAGGAACTTCTGCTCAAGTTATAGATATTTTTGCAATTGATACATATAGATCCGCGAAATATGTTTATTCTGTAACTGATAATAATGCAAATGCATATCAAATTGGTGAAATGATGACTGTGTTTGATGGTACAAATGGTTTAATGAATGAATATGGTGTGATTTATTCCAATACTCAATTTATTAATTTTTCTGTAACGGCAAATGTTACCCATAATATATTACAAGTAACACCTACATCATCAAATACTACAATAAAATTCAAAAAAAGTTTGTTAGAAATATAATTTGAGATATTAAATAGTATAAATAAAAGAAACATATAACCGAACGGAGAATGAAGTTTGGCAGATAAAGAGTTTATAGTCCGTAAAGGACTAGTAGTTGCTAATACTGTTATTGTAACAGATGGAGCAAATACAAAATTTGACACCAAAGTATTAGTCGTAGATGGTGCTAGTGATCGAGTAGGTGTTAATACTACATCCCCCTCAGTTTCATTAGAAATATCAGCCAATGATGCTATTCTAATTCCTATCGGTACTACTGCACAAAGACCAACTGGTGCTAATGGATCTTTCCGTTATAACACAGATGATAAACAATTTGAAGGTTATGCTAACGGTGCTTGGGGTGCTCTTGCTGGCGGTAGTGCATACTTTAAGGGTAATGATGGGGCTATTGGCGATGCAGCATCTGCTAATAATCTAATGAGAATTAATAGTAATACTCAAAGTAATAATATTACTGTTATTGCTGGTGAAAATGCTTTGATGGTAGGTCCAATCACGATTGGAACCGGAAATACTCTAACAATTAGTACTGGTGGAAGGGTGGTAATCGCATGAGTGAACTTATTGTAAATACTATTTCAGGATTAGGTGATTTATCAGTCGGTAACTCTACTATCAATACTGCTATTACAGCTACTGGTATTACATACGGTAACTCTACTATCAATACTGCTATTATATCTACTGGTATTACACATAATGGACTAAATATAAGAAATTTAAAGAATTATATTACGAATCCTGGAATGCGGATCTCCCAAGAGAACGGAACAACTACTGGTATTACACAAGCCTATTATGGAGTAGATCAGTGGAATACAGTCCATTCTCAAGACGGAACTTTAACAACAGGCCAAATAGCTACAGCATCTCCCGGTGGATCAACTCATAGATTACGCACGACCGTAACGACTGGTGATGCATCAATCGCTGCTGGCCAATATGCATTTTTATCACAACCAATTGAAGGAACCCAAATTGCAGATTTATTGTGGGGTACAGCTAGCGCTAAGGATATTGTAGTTAGATTTGGGTTCAAAGGACCAGCAGGAACATATGCACTTGCGATAAGAAACGCTGCAGCTGATCGATCCTATATTCGCGAGTTTACGGTAGCTGCCGATGTAGACACATTGCAGTCTGTAACAATACCTGGTGACACGAGCGGCACATGGCCAACAACTGCTGTATTAGGCATGTATTTATCTATCACGTTGACAACAGGCAGCACGTACCAAACGACAGCAGACGCATGGCAAGCTGGCAATTATTTAGGTACATCATCAACCAGCAACGGGATTGAAACATCGAGCGATGTGTTTGAGTTATTTGATGTTGGAATGTATGCAGACCCAGGTTCTATTGGTGTTGCACCGACATTTGTTTTGCCGGAATTTAGTGAGGACCTTGCATCGTGTCAGAGATATTACCATGAGTTTAATCTTACAGTAACACCAACATCGTTATTTGATTGGAACTCTTGGACAATATCACCCACGATGAGAACAACACCAACCGGGGTGTTTACATTCGGTTCCGGTACTGGGGCAACATTCGCAATTAATTCGAGCGGATTTTATCAAAGTGCTGGCCATAGCGCAACCACCACGGTAAATTGCCTATTTTCTGCAAGAATGTAAATCATGAACAATCACAGGAAATCATAAATGTTAAATATGCATAATATAACGGATGTAGTTTACAGCTCAGAAGATACTTCTGAAAGTGCACCGGTTAATATATTCCGCAATGGAAAAACCGAAAGCGGTAGAGCCGATAGTGATGTCGGTGATGGCGGAGTAATAGCTTGGCTTGCTGAAGGTGGAACGATTGGACCTTATGTTGCACCTCCAGCACCATTAGTAACACAAGTAACTGCATATCAAGCTAAGATTCAACTATCTCGTTCTGGTTTTTACGATTCAGTAGTAACAACTGTCAATACTTCTGATAATCCAGAACTAAAGATTGCTTGGGAAGTAGCAACAACTTTTGAACGAAATTCGTCTTTCATACTTGCTTTACAACCAGAACTAGGATTAACTGATGACCAAGTAGATGATTTGTTCCAACAAGCATCATTAATTGGAACTTCGGTGGATAATTAAAAGGAACTAAAATGTCAACTTTACAAATGTCCTCAGGCAACATAACCACCGACACCTTTAATCTCTACGGATGGGTATCATGAGCACATTAAGTGTAACAACTATTAATACCGCAAACGGCACTACTGATCTAACGCTGAAAACTGGTAATACCAGTGGACCAGAACTTGTGTTTTCTACAGGCGGGTCTATATCTTTTAATAGTGCTAATCCATTATCAATTGGTAACTCTACTGTCAATAGCACCATTAATTCTACTTCTATTTCTACGGTTTCTTCTTTTTCGGTTGGTAATGTTACACCAACTGCAATTGCTGCGGATACGAATAATTTTAATCCTGGTATTATTGGTGTTTTTCATATTAGAGCATCTGCCAATACCGATGGTAATGACAATTATAATATTACTGGTCTTGATGGTGGTGTAAATGGACAGATTATA